>OIZE01000100.1_pt1 | contig 88242 bp, 73 predicted proteins | sample 1588421 | NCBI WGS metagenome assembly OIZE01 (sample SAMN03283251) | human gut metagenome | biome: human-associated habitat; material: feces | host: Homo sapiens | place: USA | collected 2013 | reverse complement strand
TGATTCCCCACAGTGTGGGGAAATGTCCCGAAGGGACAAAAGGGCAGGGCATCCTTTGAAATATAGGGAGGACAAGCTGTCCTCCCTAACGAAGGTTGCAAGAAAGTGGTATTGAAATCTAAGAGCAATAAACCGCTGTTCGCTATTGAAAAAAGCAAAAATCATTTTAAAAACAATCATCTAAGAAATAAAACGTCTAAAATTCCAGTAACGTACGGCTGCGAACAGCGGTCGTAGGCAAAGAGCAAAGCGATTTTGCCGGATGTCACAGACTGGTTTTCCAAGAACTCAGAATTCAGAGTGCGTATAAAAATGATGAAACAACCTGCATTCCCTGCCGAACCGCAGCCGGATGCAGGTTGTTTTTTTGCAAAATATGCTACAGATAGTTGGAAAAACCGCCGGATTTATGAAAAATACCCTTTATTTTTGATGAGAAAATCATTTTTCTTTGAATTGTATCTGAAAATCTGCAATTTTCTCTGCTTTTTTCTCATAATTCCTTTGCTTTTTTCCAAGAAGTATGATATAATAAAATGGAAAGAATCTGCTTGCATAGAAAGGATGAATTGCTTATATGCGTATTCGGCATAAACCGTGGGCAAAACCAGAATTAGAGGCTTGTCCATTTTATATTTCCGAGCCAAAATTGAATCGAGGGCATTGGAATACGATTTTTCCGGGAGAAAAGAAACCGCTGCGGCTGGAACTGGGCTGCGGAAAGGGCGGCTTTATCTCGCAGGAAGCGCCCGCCAATCCGGATTATCATTACATCGCAATGGACATCAAAAACGAAATGCTGGTGCTTGCAAAACGAAAATTGGAAGCGGCTTATGCGGAACAACAGCTGCCATTGGACAATGTTCGGATTTTTATTTGCAATCTGATGCAGTTTTCCGAATATTTTTCACCGGAAGACCGAGTGGAACGCATTTATATCAACTTCTGCAATCCATGGCCAAAGGGAAAACATAAAAAACGTCGCCTGACCCATCCCCGTCAGTTACAGCAGTATCGGACGGTGTTGGATGGAGAAATTTGGTTCAAAACCGATGATGATGAATTGTTTGAAGAATCCATCCTCTATTTTCAGGAGTGTGGCTTTGACATTGTGTTCCAGACCACTGATTTACATAAAGAACCGGATATTCAAAGTTTCCGCACCGAACACGAGGCAATGTTTGAAGAGATGGGAAAGACCATTAAATTTCTGATTGCTCGTCCGCAGCAAGCATCTGCACAATAAATTTGGGAAAATAAAACAGGAAGGGATTGCAGTTATGGATTTTAAATGGAAAAACGGACAGCTTTTTCAAAAATTTTCAGAAATCACCGGAAAATCCGGCGTTGCATCCATGGAGATTATCGCAGACGGGACACAGGCAAATGAAAATCCGGCTGCCGCATATCGTGGGTTGGGTTGCATTTCTGCGAATAATGCCTCTCGTCTGCTGTTGGATTATAAAGTTGAACATCCAAAAGAATACGAAGAAATCATGCGGCTGTTGTTTCAGAAAGATTATGGGATTGGCTTGTCGCATATCAAGCTGGAACTGGGTGCGGATGTCAATTCTTCTTGCGGAACAGAACCGGCAACCAAGCGAACCCCCGAAGAACGGGCAGATGTGACCCGTGGAGCAGGGTTTCAGTTTGCAGCAGATGCCAAAGCCATCAATCCAGATATTGCGTTGGATTTGCTCCGCTGGGGAGAACCGGCATGGGTTTCCAGAGCGTTTACCGTCAGTCAGGAACATGGATTCAATGCCCGTTATAGTTGGATCAAAGAAACATTAGACGCAGCTTATCGGGTCTATGGCTTGAAATTTCATTTCATCAGTGCGGAACAGAACGAAACCGACCGCATCGACGAATCGTGGATTCTCTTTTTGCGGTATCGGTTAGACCATGAAGTCCGGACACCGTATGATTACCGGAAAATTAAACTGGTGGCATCCGATGAAGTCGGAACACGCAACATTGCTGCACAGATGGTGGAAAATGCTTCGCTGCGGAATGCCATTGATGTCATCGGTCTGCATTATACTACATTTGGCGATTCTTATACGAACCTGCTGAATGAAGCATATGGAAAAGAAATCTGGTACAGTGAGGGCAGTGCTCCGTGTAATCTGTCAGAACTGACCGTTCAGGCAGACCAATCCGGTTTGGTTGGAAAGAACAGTGCCATTGATATTGCAAACCGGATTATCAACAGCTATTACAATGGAAAGATGTGTATGTATGAGTTCCGTCCGGCGATTGCTGCTATTTATGACGGGGCATATGATGAACCAAAGCACCTGATTGCTGCACAAGAACCGTGGTCGGGCTTTTATCGGCTGGATAGCGGTTTCTGGATGGCAATGCATTTCAGTCGGTTTTCTCCGAAAGGCTGGCTGTTTGTAAACGGTGCTTGCTATGGGGACGGCGAAGAAAATCACGCCATTGAACATACTAGCCATAACTTCATGACATTGGTTTCCCCAGACCGTTCAGAAATGACGATGCATTTCACCAATGAGGACTTGTTCCCAAGAACATACTCCGTTCAGCTGAAAGATATGGGCTTTACGAACCGGATGCTTTCCACTGTGCTTACAACAGGGCCGAATCCGGGAGAAGCCTTTGATGCAAATTGGTTTCGGCGGGGAAAGCCGATTAAACCCAGCCACCGCAATGGGGAAACCTATTTCATCAAAGTGCCGCCGCAGAGCATCATGACGATTACCACACTGGATACCGGATGGGTCAATGGTGTGGAAACGTTTTCGCATAATATTCCGAATGCAGAGCGTCTGCCGCTGCCGTATCAGGATTATTTCCGGTATCAGTCAGATGAAATCATGGTACGGGGCTGTGCACCTCGCTATATGACCGACCAAGGCGGTGCATTTGAACTGATTCACTCCGACCAAGACGGTGACATTCTCTGTCAGCGAATCAAAAAAGGAAATATTCCTGCAAACTGGCGGTATCGGGGCACACCAGAACCCATTACCTGCCTAGGGGATGACCGCTGGAGAAGTTACAGTGCAGAAATTGAAGTGCGTTTGGATAATCGAGATGCAGAAAACTATGCTGGTTTTGGGATTCGCTATAATTCAACTGTAACTTGTGAAACCACTTCTCGTTGCGGCTATACGGGCATTCTCTATGGAGATGGACGCTGGCAGCTGTTGGATATGGACAATGTTGCAGCAGAGGGCAACTCCATGACAGTTCGGGCAACCGACTGGAACAAGTTGAAGCTGCTGATTTTGGGAGATTCGATTTTCTTCTTCCTGAATGGCGACTTGCTGACAACTTACCGCCCACAAAGTCCGGTAAACTCTGGTCGAATTTCCATTTGCAGTGACTATGAAATGAATACATTCCGGAATTTGCAGGTGACACCGCTGCCGATTCTGCCGTTGTATGTAAGAAGAGTGGACTGCTTCTCGGAAGAAATTTTCTATAATGACTTTTGGGATATTTGTACCACCGAATCCTATCGCTTCTATCACCGCACTTCAATGAAGGCACAGCCGCAGGCTGCGTTTTCCTGTCAGTTTACCGGAACGGGTATCGCTGTTATTGGAACGGCAAGAAATGCAGAATTTGAAGTGGTTTTGGATGGCGAACAGCTGTATGAAACTCTGTTTGTGCCATACAGTGCCCCACGGCAGTCTTGCTTGACGATTGACCAGCTGCCGAATGGCACACATACCCTGCAAATGACGCTGAAAAGCGGTGATTTCAAGCTGGATGTGCTGGAAGTTCCGGAAAACTTCACGATGATGCCGGATATTTTGACGGTCACTTCTGCTGCACAGGCAGCTGCGGAAGAGCATGCCCTTGCAGAACAGCAGAAAGCACTTGCCAAGAAACAGGCTGCCGAAAACATCAAGAAAACCTTACAGCAGGCAGTTGCTGCTTTGCAGCCGGAAAAGCCAGCAGAAGAACCAAAGTCAGAAACGCCAGCAGCTGCGGAATCGGAAACAGATGCAGAAAAGCAGCCGACCTTTAAGGAAGTGCTGGAAAATTCCGGCGTGATTGGTGTGATTTCCAACAATGCAGCCAAGAAGAAAGAACAGCTGGAGCAGGACGGAAAGACCGAGGCAGATGAAACGCCGACGGTAATGGAATTTCCGCTGCCGCATCAGGATTTTGAAGCAGCTGCTTCGTTGACACCCGTTCCGGAACACGCTGAAGAACCAGTGAAGATTGAGCCGCTGCCAGAAACCGATTCGGAAACAAGTGAAGAGCCTGTTTCCGCTCCGGCAGTAGAGCCAGAATCAAAACCGGAAGCAGCTGCTCTGACAGAATCAGAATCGGCAGCAGCAGCCTCAGCAGAGCCAGAACAGCCAGCAGAACCGCAGCAACCAGAAGAGCCAAATTCTGAACCAACTGCACCGGAAACAGCGACAGAATCCGCTGCCGCTCCTTCTACAGTGACCTATATTGAAGAGGAATGGGACGACTTGCCGATGCCGGAACTGCCACCGCAGGAAACCGCATCGACTGCACCGCAGCAGCCGAAGCCGACCGCTGCACCGCCGAAAAAGCCGATTACGCCAACCCCTTCACCTGCACCGAAAATGCCGCCACTGCATCCGCCTGTCTTGAATGACCCGATGCGGTCTGAACCATATCGAAAAGATTTTAACATTGATATTGATATCTAAGAGCAGAAAGGATTTCTTATGAAATGCAATCAAGATTTGTTTGAAACCCTATTTCAAACGGCACAAAAGCCACTGGTTATGGAATGCTCGCAAGCATTAGAGGCAATTCGCTTTTCGCTTCCGATTGATTGGACGGTACAGCAGCAATCAGAATCTTTGCTATACTTATTGCCATCAGAGGGAGAAAGTTCACTGAGTGTGCAGAGTGTCATTCCGGAATCCACAGATATTACGGATTTTGAAAGCGTATCTGTTCTGTATGCATTTGCAGACGGCATGCGGGAACAGCTCGAAAACTACGCTTATACGGAACTTTGTGACTATGAGGGCGTTTTCGATGCAGAACAGCCGATTTATGGAATGCGGTATACGGTTACCGTCAATGATGTGGAAATGACAACCGTTACCCTTCTGTTTCTGGTGGAACATCGGATTTACTGCTTGAGTTTTTCCGATGCTTTGCAGACAGAACTGTTTCCCTATGCAAAATCATTTCTGGAAAATCTGATGATTTCCGAATAATTTGATATTGCGTATCTTGACAAAACCGCTTTTATGGAGTTTCCAGAAAAGCGGTTTTGTTTGATTTTGACAACAGGAGGGACGGGTTTATATGATACATCTTGTGCCAGTTTCAAAGAAATTGCCGATGATGGATTTTTGAACAGGAATTGTTAAAACGAATCAAGCAGATCTATCCAGCACAGAAAAATGGAACAATTCTATTCCGGTTTCCAAGACTATTCTGGATTGCAAGAAAAGGAAACTAAGAAAAAGGAGGAACTGTCATGCGAAGAAGCGAACGGGAAGTAACCGACTGCAATGAGATTCGACAGATTTTAGAACGGGCAGAAGTGTTGCGGATTGCGATGCACGATGAGCCATACCCGTATATTGTGCCGGTCAACTTTGGGTTTACCATGCAGGATGACCAGCTTGTCTTATTTTTTCACGGGGCAAAAGTTGGGAAGAAATGCGACCTGCTGCAAAAAAATCCGCATGTTTCCTTTGAAGTAGAGGGGAAACAGCAGTTGATTCCGCCGAATGGGGCAGCATCCTGTACGGCTGGCTTTGCCTATGAAAGTGTAATTGGGCAGGGGATTGCAGAACTCGCACCGGAAGAGAAAAAAGAAGATTTGCTGAAAAAGCTGCTGGAGCATTACCGAATTCCGTTTCAGTCATTTTCACAGGCACATCTTGAACGAACTGCTGTCTATCAGATTATCGTTAAGCAGTATACCGCCAAGAGAAGACCGATTCCACAGGGAAGATAAACCCATCATAAAAATAAAATCAAATGCAGCAATGCCCCGAACAGTTCACACCGTTCGGGGCATTGCTTGCAAGCGTTAAAGGTTGCTAATTAGCAGCCACAACCGCAGCCGTTGTTGTTGCAGCCACAGCCACCGCCGCAGTTACCGTAGCCACCACAGCCGCAGCATACAAACAGCACGATCAGAATGATAATCCACCAGCAACCGTTGTTTCCATCGCATCCACACATAGTAAAAATCTCCTTTTTTGTAGATTAAATTTGAAACAAACGACTTTCTGTCTGTTTCATAGTACATCATATGCAAAAGTCAAAAAAGCGTTCCTACTTCGACAGATAACGCACAAGTTTTGTGGCATACTAAATTTATATGAGTGCAGAAAGGAATTTGGTGTATGCGATATACAGATGGGTTTACAGGAAAAGCCATTCTTGCTTTGAAAGAAGCAATCTGTGCGGCGGAAGAATTGGGACATACTTACATCGGCAGTGAACATTTGCTGCTGGGACTGCTGGAGGAGGGCAGCAATGCTGCCGCAGCCATGCTGGCAGCTCAGCACATCACTGCACAACGGGTGCGGAATGCGTTGGTGGAACTGGTCGGAAGAGGGATTCCGGCACAGGTGCAGGAGGACTGCCTCACCCCTGCTTTGAGTGAAATTATGCAGCAGGCAAAGGCATTTTCGAAAGAAGATGGTCGCAGCCTTGCCGGAACAGAACATCTCCTGCGTTCGATTCTGCGAACGCCTTGCTGTACGGCAGTTGCGATTCTGAAGAAGCTGGGCGTTAGCTTGAATCAACTGGGGGCAGTCAGTCGGCAGGAAACCTCTTGTCATCTCCGCATGGAAGAACGGCGAACAGAGCGGATTTCAAAGAAAACACTGCCGAATCTCTTTCAGTATGGGAAGTGGATGACTGACCCGGCATTGCTGCATCAATATGACCCCGTAATCGGACGGGAAGCGGAATTACAGCAGATGGTTCAGATTCTCACTCGCCGTACCAAAAATAATCCCTGTCTGGTGGGCGATGCCGGCGTTGGGAAGACGGCAATTGTAGAAGGCGTTGCTCAGAAAATCTTACGGGGAGAAGTGCCGGAAGCCCTCTTACCGCAGCATATTTTCTCGTTGGACTTGCCAGCATTGCTGTCGGGGGCAAAATATCGGGGCGATTTTGAAGAACGGTTTCGGAACTGCTTGCAAGAGGCAACCCAGAACGAACATATTATTTTATTTATTGATGAACTGCATACGATTGTTGGAGCAGGGGCAGCTGAAGGGGCAATTGATGCTGCAAATATGTTGAAGCCGCAGCTTGCCCGTGGAGAAGTCAAGCTGATTGGAGCAACGACAACCGAAGAATTTCGCAAATATATCGAGAAAGATAGTGCATTGGAACGGCGGTTTCAGCCGATTCAGGTTTTAGAGCCTAGCCCAGAGGCTTGCTTTTCAATTCTCTGCGGATTAAGGGAAACATATGCGAACTTTCACCATATTGAAATTCCGGATGCGATTTTACGGCAGGCAGTTTCCTGTTCGGTTCGCTATCTCCACGACCGCTATTTGCCGGATAAAGCAATTGATTTGTTGGATGAAGCCTGTTCCCGTGCTCGGATTCGCTGCGAGCAGGAACATGTTTCCTGTCCGGTGGTGACAGAATCCGACCTTGCAGAAATCGTTTCCGTGCGGATTGGAATTCCCGTGCAGAAGATTACGACTGCTCAGCAGCAGCGATTGATGACGTTGGAACAGGAGTTGCAGCAGCAAATTATCGGACATACTGCGGCAATTCGGCAGCTTTCCGCTGCATTGATTCGTGCCAGAACGGGGCTGCGAGAGGAAAACCGCCCGATTGGATGCTTTTTGTTTACAGGTCCAACCGGTGTTGGCAAGACGGCTCTGGCGAAAGCCGCCGCTCTGCATTTGTTTGATGATAAAGATAGCCTGATCCGGTTTGATATGTCGGAATACATGGAAAAGCATACGGTTTCCAAGTTGATTGGAGCACCGCCCGGATATGTGGGCTATGAAGAGGGCGGAACGCTCTGCGAACGGGTGCGGAAACGTCCATACTGTGTGATTCTGTTCGATGAGATTGAAAAGGCACATCCGGATATCTGTAATATTCTGCTACAAATTATGGAAGATGGCGTTTTGAGTGATTCCAACGGCAGAAAAACAGATTTTACCAATGCTCTGCTGATTTTAACGTCCAATCTCGGTGGAACAGGCAGCAAGCCGCCTGCTGGATTTGTACAGACGACACAGGCGACCAGTGAAACGGCTTTGCGGCAGTATTTTTCACCGGAATTTTTAGGGCGATTGGATGCAATCATCCCATTCCAGCCCCTGACACAGAAAGAACTCTGTCAGATTGCAGAAAAACAGCTGCAAAATTTGCAAAAACGAATGGAACAACTTCACGTTCAGCTGCACTTCACCCAAGAAGCCGTGCAGCAGCTTGCCCATGCACCGGATACCGGACGATATGGAGCAAGACCCATGCGGCGATATCTGACAGAAGCAGTGGAAACACAACTGGCACAGCAACTCTTACAGAAAACCATTGCTGCAGGTGACCAAGTGCTGTTATCTGCAAACGAACACACGTTTTCTCTGACCAAAGAAACCACAACCGTGCATTCCTAATCCAATTAGAATGCATGAGAAAAATCCCCTCTTTCTGCCATCATATGCGGACATAGGACAATTTCTTTCCGGCATATAGATGAGAGAAAGGGGGGATTTTGATGTTTTTATCGGCATTATTCCAACAGCTGCTCTGCTTTTTCCTGCATGTGGAAACCTCTGGAGCATTTCGCAAGCCGCTCTCACAAAAAGAAGAACTGCGATGTTTTCAGCAGATGCGTGCAGGGGATGCCTCAGCACGGGAAAAACTGATTCTGCATAATATGCGGCTCGTCGCACACATTATCAAAAAATATTACACCAATCAGACGGAACAGGAAGATTTGCTTTCCATCGGAACAGTTGGACTGATGAAAGCTGTTTCTACATTTGATTATGAAAAGGGAGCACGGTTTGCGACTTATGCCAGCCGCTGCATTGAAAATGAAATCTTAATGCATTTCCGCACCTGCCGGAAACAGGGAGATGCCATTTCCATGGCAGAGCCAATTGATACAGATAAAGACGGCAACCAGCTGACATTGCTGGATATTATCGAGGACGGCTGCGATATTCAAGAACAAGTGGCATCCCAAATGCAGATTCAGCAGCTCTATCAGTTTTTACAGCAAAAGCTAACGCCACGAGAAGTAGAGATTTTGGTACATCGCTATGGGCTGTATGGGCAGATTCCCATGACCCAGCGAGAAGTTGCCAAGAAGATGGGCATTTCCCGTTCGTATGTTTCCCGTCTGGAAAAACGGGCAATTGCCATGCTGCGGAAACAGTACGATCAAACGACTTTTTCCGGTTTTTGATGTCGCTGGTCGGCACGATAGACGAAAAAGAGCAAAATCAGACTGCCCAGCAGTGCTCCGCAGCTGTCAATTCCAATATCTAACAGTTTTCCGGTTCTGCCCGGAACAAACAGTTGATGGAATTCATCTGTGGTGGCATAGAAAATGCAGAATGCCCATGCACAAAACCAGCCTGCGGAAAGAGAGCGTTCTTTTTTCAGGCAGTATGTCATCATCGTTGCACAGGAGAGCAGTCCCAAGATGAAATACAGCGTAAAATGAGCGATTTTTCGGATGAGAAACGCCATGGAAGTGTGCGTGCTGCTCTCTAAGTCCATTGCATCTGCTGGAATCCAACCAGTACAAATTTGTGCAATTTTATGTAAGAATCCATTACTGACCGCTGTGGATTGTGTTGCATCCTGTGCGGAGAAGCAGAAAATGACGATACACCATAAAAGGGTACAGCAGAACCAGAACCCGGAATGCTGATAAAATTTTTGTGTTTGCATCAACAAAACCTTCTTTCTCAATGATGCTCCTATTATACACAAATTCCAGCAAAAAGTAAAGAGCAATGAGACAAATTTGTAAGGATTTTTTTACAAATTCTGACGAACAAGCGAAAGATGGTCGGATTTTCCAGCGGAAACAGAAAAAGAAACTGCAATTTGCAGGATTTTTTTAGAATAGGACTTGTCACAACCAGAAAAAAATGTTATAATAACAGGGAAGTATGTCTTGATCTTTTTCAGTCGGATAGAAAGGAGTTCCCGTTCGGCAACCTGCCGGACTGGAAAAAACGCATTATGGAACAAACGCAAAATCTTGGACGAAAACGTGCGATGTCCGTCATTAGCTTGTTATATTTTTTGCTGATTGTAGCATTGGCGGTGCTCAGCTTTTTTTATACGGTAGAAGTTCCGCAAAAGGCAGCTTGCTGCGTGGTTTTGATTGCCATTTCTGGTGGTGCACTGGCAGCGATGCTGTATTCAAGAAAACAGGTGCTGACGAAAATATGCAGCGTGTTGCTGTTGCCATTTTTATTGCCATCTGTGCTGCTCTGTTTTGGAGAATGGGAAGTGCTCGTCCCTTTGGTCGTGACGGCTCTGTTGGCATTTTTCCTATGTGGCTGTACCGAAACGATTAAAACCGTTTTTGGAACGATTTTCCTGTTGCTGTATGTGCTTGGCTCGCTGGCGTATTTCTTAGGCAGTTCGCTGTTCTCTACCTCTATGGCATCGACCGTTGTAGATAGTGGAATTTCACCTTCTCGTAAGTATCGGTATGAAGTCATCAATACCGAGGACAGCTCCAACGGCAGCACTGCCGTGACCGTAGAACCGAATAATTATGATGTAAACTTGGGCGTTCTTGAATTTCGGGCAGAGGGCTATGAACGGACGGTTTCGCTGGAACGACCGATGCAGGAAGAAACAGTTGTTCGCTGGGAAACGCAGACCCGCCAGCAGATTACCGAAGAATTACTGACCATTTCCGAAGATGTCACTTTGCAGCTGCCTGCAAGCGACCGGAAAGCGTTGGGCTATGATGAAAACGCTACCATTTATCTGCGAAATCTGACCGATCAGGATTTAGAGCGGCTAGGCGTTCCGCAGAACAATGATGTTATGTATGTAAACGATCAGGTTTGTTTCCGGTCTTACATTGCAATTCTGGAGGATTATTTCTCTCCATCTAAACACGCAATTTCTGCTTTTTAATTGAGGGTATCAAAGAGAAAAAACGGACATTTTGACCAGTGTCCGTTTTTTCTGTTTCAAATGGAAAGGAACGATGAACCATGGCAAAGGAAAAATTAGAGAAAACCAATGCAATTCGGATTTTGGAACGGGAAAAGGTTTCTTATCAGCACCGCAGCTGGCCAGCAGCGACAAAAGAGAATACAGGTGTCGAACTGGCACAGGCACTCGGGCAGCCGCCGGAACAGGTATTTAAAACGCTGGTCACGGTTGGAAAATCTGGGAATCATTATGTTTTTATGCTGCCCGTTGCAGAAACCCTGCACCTGAAAAAGGCAGCGGCTGCCGTTGGTGAAAAAGCAGTTTCTATGATTAAGGAGAAAGAATTGCTGCCATTGACTGGATATGTACACGGCGGTTGTTCTCCCATCGGCATGAAAAAGCTGTTTCCAACGGTCATCCATGAAAGTGCCCTGCAATTTGATACGATTTTGTGCAGTGCCGGAAAAATCGGGCATCAATTGGAAGTTTCTCCGTTGGATATTCAGAAAGTGACAGGTTGCACCTTTGCAGATATCATCGAATAATCAGGCAGAAGAGCAAACGTGCTGCTTTTTGGAGAGTAGGGGAATCGCAGCGATTTTCCCATAACTTTTGAGCAGAGCGTAGTCAATGAGGATAGCAGGCAGCAGGCAAATCCATGCGAACTGCATACCATGCAGCAACCGCAGTCCACAGAGTGGCATTTGAAATGCCAGTGCTGCTGCAAACAGTGGAAATCCGACATCACTCCAGAACGAAAAGCGAATACGGGCAGTTTTACAGGTTTTCCAGAGGCGGAAACAGTTTCCGCAAACATTGCTGGCATAGTAGGAGAGCACAATCCCATAAAAGCCAAATTTTGGAATGCAAACCAAAACAATTGCAATCCGAATCGTATATTCTGCTAAGTAGTTGAGGGAGGAGAATGACTGCTGCCCCATGCCCTTTAAAAGGGCTTCCAAGACGATTTCCAGATAGATGAAGGGCACAACAGGGGCTAATAGACGAATCAAATAGCCTGCTAATGCTCCGCCATCTAACAATGTGCCGATGAGATTGCCGTATAATAGCAATCCGGCAGCGATGAAAATAGAGAGCTGCAAGGTTTTCTGGATGACGGCTTTTGTCAGCCGCTGCAAGTGGGCTTGATTGTTGGCAGCCGTTGCACGGGCAGCTTCTGTGATTAAGATGCCAGATAACGCACAGAGAATGGTAGACGGGAAGAATAGCACCGGAATTACAATTGCTTCAAATGTGCCGAACTGGCTCAGTGCCAATTCCGTGGAGTTTCCAGCTTGCCGGAGCGTGACTGGAATCAAAGCATCGTTGGTGCTGCTCAGGGCAGCTGTTAAGCATCCGCCGAATAAAACGGGCATCGCTGCATGAATGTATCTGCCAAAAGAGAGCGAACATGTTCCCGTGCGGGGCAGGCGACTTCTCCAGCAGAACCAGAGCAGGCAGAAAAAGCCTAGAATCGTGCTGCATCCGGTACTATATGCCATTGCCATGCAGACAGAGGCGTTCGTATGAACAGATTGCAGCTGTAACAACAGCATGAGCACACCGCAGCGGCTCAGACATTCCACAATATCGCAGATGGCAGGGTCTGCCACCCGACAGACGGCATTCAGATAGCCTTTTAAACAGGAACAAACACCGCCCAGTGGTAAAATCAGTGTAAAGATGCGGACGGCAGCGGCAAGGTCTGCACTTTTCAGGAATCGCAGGCTCAGCGGTTCGGCACTGCAAAAAATCAGGGCGGAAACGGGAATTCCAAGCAGCAGACAAAAACCAATGGCATAGCCTAAAACACGGTTGGGGTTGCCGTTGGGCTTTCCCAACTCTTCTGATACAAAGCGGCTGGTGCAGAGAAAGCCGTTGCCATTCGCAGCGACCGCAGCCAGCTGAAAAAAAGAACCGGTTAATGCGACAATCCCGACGGTTGCAGCACCGATGCGGTGCGTGAGCCAGACGTTTAGCAATAAACTTACCCATTCCAGAAAAAACTGTACCACGGTCAATTGAATGGTATCTTTGAGAATACTTTTTCGTTGCATGAAGTCCCTCCTGTCTATGGGTTTGGTTTAGTTTATGCAGGAGGACGGGGGTTCATGAATAATGAAACCGTGGTACAGGGGAATAAATATGATTCAAAACAGAAAAAATGCGACAATTCCGACAGTTGGCAGCACCAATGCGGTGTGTCAGCCAGACGTTTAGCAATCAGCTTACCCATTCCAGAAAAAACGATACCACAGTCAATTGAATGGTATCTTTGAGAATACTTTTTCGTTGCATGAAGTCCCTCCTGTCTATGGGTTTGGTTTCGTTTATGCAGGAGGACGGGGGTTCATGAATGATGAAACCGCAGTGCAGAGGAATAAATAGGATTCAAAACAGAAAAAACGATGCCAACTTGTTACCGTTGGCATCGTTTTTTTGTAAAAATGCGATTTTCGTTAATATTCCCAATCTTCTGTATTCCAATCGGATTCTGCCAGTGCATCGGTTTCGGTTTCCGTTTCGGTTGTTTCTGTATCCTCGCCGTCACTGGTTGCCGTTGTCGTCGTTGTTTTTGTTTCGGCTTCATCCAGATTGGTTACCCCTGTATCAACCGTAATGATGAATCCATCGACATTGTTTCCGGAAACGGTGTATTCCTGATCCGGCGGTACCATGACATAGGTGCTGTCACCAGCTTCTGCCGGTACATAATAGACCTGATAAACTTTTCCGTCCCAGTTGGTGATTTCCAACGGGTTGTCAACAGAATAATCCTTCAGTGTTTCAATATATTCCTCTAAACAAAGGTCGTTTTGCTGCATATAATAAGCATGAGGCTGCCCCACATAGCGATAGTGCCACGATTCATACCGGATTTCCGTCAGGTCAGTTTTATTTTCCGGATACCGCAGAATGAACCCATAGTGAGCACAGTTCTGGTTGATCCAGTCATAGTCCCCCGTGCCGTCATAGTCGGCGGAAATACCGTCTTCGAATAGTGAAAAGTCCATGGCATAGCCAGTTTCATGTTCGCTGTATCCGGGCTTTGCAACCAGCGTAGACGTATCTTCGCCCGTGTCCTCTAAATCAGCATCATATAATTCCTGCTGCTGTTCCGTAGTACGATAGCCGCTGATGATGATAATATCACTGTGACCAGTTTCCGTCTGGAAGTCGTCCAGCATATGATTCAGGTTGTCAATGACATCGCCCCGCAGCATCAGTTCTGAACCGCTGACAGAATAGGAATCCGTTTTCTTTTCATAAACCGCTTCCAATTCGTTTTCGTCTGTGCTCTCATAGGCGGTGGAGTTATTCACCAGAATCAAATCCCCATTGTGAATTTCCTGATTGTCTATGGAAACGCTCTTATACAGGTCGCTCTGATTGCCGTTTTTGTTGGAATCCGTCGTTCCTGTTGGGTCTGTAGAATCCGGTGTGGTTGTGGTGAGCGGAACTTGCTGGGCGTTGTCCTCCAGCCAAGTGCTGCCCGACATCGTGTTGACTTCCGTCCAGTTATCCAAAAATGGATGCAGCAGCGTCAGCCGCATGGCAACCAACAGGGCAGCAGAGATTGCAACTTCTGCCAAAATCCAGCCTGTCCGTCGGTTTTCTTTTGTATTGGCTGAGCCGGAAGCCGTTGGTTTTTGTTTGGATTTGGACGATTTTTGAGCCGATTCCTTCGGCGGTTCTTCTGCTGTCGGTTGTTCCGAAGCGGTTTCGGCGACAGACTGCATTTTTTTGGTCTGTTCCTCCTGTTCAGCAGCTGGGTTCTTTTTCTTTCTCTTTTTTTCCTGCATAGAAATTGCCTCCTTTTGGTTTGTATGCACCCCTTGCACACAGAAAACCGCTTTTCTTTATTATACCACACACGATTGAAAAAGAAAAGTCTTTTTTCGGTTTTTTTTATTTTTTTGCAGGGAATACGGGCGGTTTTCCGAAAAAGAAAAAGTTTTTTTCAAAAAAAGAGGGCTTTTCAAGAAAATCGTGGAAGTTATGTCGCTTTTTCGATTTTTATCTTGACATGGAAAGAAAAATCATGCTATAATAAAAAGAATGAATGCAGAAATCGGCACTTGTCTACGCTCTTTCTTTTCTTTTTTGTACTGCTCTGAGGAAGTCCCATCTTTGGAGCATGAATTGCAGAAATCAAGGGAAACAGCGTATCTTATTTTTTGTCAATCAGGTCTTGCGGGACGCATCGGAAACGTGCGGTCTGGTCATTTTTCCCATTCGCCCAGCAAAAAAAGAAACACAGGTGTATGATTTTCATCATTCATGAAAAACAAAAAAGGAGAACACATGCATGAAGTTTGAACTTCTGGAGGTTGCCGGAACGCATATTTTCAGCATGAAAGCAATGACGCTGGTCTTGTTTTTCATCTTTGCAATTATTGTTGTCGGCTACCTGGTCGGAAAAATTTCCATCAAAGGCGTATCGCTGGGCTCTGCTGCAATCTTTTTGGTTGCATTGGTTGCCGGACATTTCAAGGGCGTTGCATTTCAAGACATTGCCTCTTGGCAGGAGAGCCTGCCGGCAGTCGACCACTATTTTAAGTTGGTGCAGAATCTGGGGTTGGTTTTGTTTGTAACCTCTGTTGGATTGATTGCAGGGCCGAGCTTCTTTAAGAACCTGAAAAAGAATGCAAAGTCCTATGTGGCACTGGGCGGCATTATCATTATTACCGGATGTCTGGTTTGTGCAGCCATTACGCTGCTTGTTCCAAACATCAATTCGTCCATGAGCGTTGGACTGTTTGCCGGTGCGTTGACCAGTACGCCGGCATTTGCAGCAGCACAGGAAGCCGTTGGCGAAGCAAATCCGCTCTATGGCAATGTTGCCGTTGGCTATGCGATTGCGTACCCGTTCGGGGTTATCGGCGTTGTATTGTTCGTTCAGATTATCCCGAAAATCCTGCATGCGAACATGGATGAAGAACGGGCAAAGCTGGTTTCGATTCAGTCGAATGATGCAGTTGGCGGCAAGCAGAAAAAGCTGTTTGAAATGGATAAGTTCGGCATCGCAGCATTTTTCTTAGCAGTGATGCTAGGGTTGATACTGGGTTCGTTTCATATTCCGTTGGGAAAAGGTTCATTCAATCTGGGAACAACGGGTGGTCCATTGATTATAGGCTTGATTTTCGGACACTTTGGCAGAATCGGCAAGCTGAGTCTGAAAGTTGACCAGCACGTTTTGAGCCTGTTCCAGGAATTGGGCTTGATTCTGTTCTTGATTGGTGCTGGTATCGATGGCGGTGCAGAATTTGTTGCTGTCTTGAAGGAATATGGGGCATTGCTGTTCCTGTGGGGAGCACTGATGACCTTGATTCCGATGATTGTTGGATTCCTGTTTGCAAAGTATGTTTTGAAGCTGAGCCTGTTCAACAACTTGGGTTCGATTTGCGGTGGTATGACCAGTACGCCGGCATTGGGGACACTGATTAAAACAGCCAATACCCCGAATGTAGCTTCTGCTTATGCTGCAACCTATCCAATTGCATTGATTCTGGTTGTGCTGCTGGCACAGTTCCTGACAAGATTATAACCATTTCCTGATTGACAAGAAGGCGTGTATGCGATTGTATGCACGTCTTTTCTCTGCATGGACTGGAGAACATGCGGAAAGGTTGCAGGAATGGCTGCATAGAATGAGAATAACCAAACCTAAAATATAAAAATTAAAAAATCAATATCCAAAATTTGCATGCCTACTTGACAGATTGCAAAAAAACGTCTATAATAAGAATCGTGTTTTCCAGATGCACTCAGAAACAAAAAAATAGGGAATTAGGGAGGATTTATGTCATTCACAACGATTGAATTCATGTTTCGATTCTTGCCCATCTTCCTGATCGTTTATTATGTCGTGCCGACACGATATAAAAACATGATCTTGTTGATTGGCAGCTTTGTATTTTATGCGTGGGGACAGCATTTCTATTTGCTGTTGCTGATGCTGTCGATTGTCGTCAACTATACATTTGGTAGGTTGATTGGAGAGAGGCGGGCACAAAAAAAGCCCTTACTTGTGCTGGGCTTGATTTATAACTTCGGACTGCTGGTATTTTTCAAATATACCAACTTCTTTATCGAAAACATCAATGCCCTGCTCACGGCGACCCACATTCAGATTCCAACCATTTCCGTGGTCATGCCGTTGGGTATCAGCTTCTATACATTCCAAGTGGTTTCTTACTTAGTGGATGTCTATCGAGGCGAACAGCGTCCGGTTAAGAATATCATTAATTTGGGCGTATATATTGCGATGTTCCCGCAAGTTACCTCTGGGCCAATCGGACTTTACAGCGAGCTAGAACCGACTTTGCTCCGCCGGCACTGTTCTGTGCTGAATCTGGAATCGGGGCTAAAGACCTTTATTCTGGGTATGGGTGCAAAGATGCTGCTTGCAAATCCGATGGGAACGCTCTGGGCTGGGATGTCCCGTTATGGCTATGAAACACTGTCCTGCCCATATGCATGGCTGGGGGCATTCGGATATAGTTTCCAGCTGTATTTTGACTTCGCCGGTTATTCCCTGATGGCGATGGGTCTGGGACAGATGCTGGGCTTGTATGTGCCGAGAAACTTCGACCACCCCTATATTTCCGGTTCAATGGCGGAATTCTGGCGGAGATGGCATATGACATTAGGTCGCTGGTTCAAGAAGTACTTATATTTTCCGCTGGGCGGAAGCCGATGCAGCTTTGCAAAGACCATCCGGAATACCTTTGTGGTCTGGGCATTTACCGGACTTTGGCACGGTGCAAGCTGGAACTTTGTGTTGTGGGGACTGATTTTCTTCGTGCTCCTGACGATTGAACGGCTGGGGCTGGGAAAACTGCTGGCAAAAACAAAGGTACTGAAACATATTTATGTGATTTTCCTGATTCCGCTGACATGGGTGGTATTTGCCCTGCCGAATATGCAGGATATTGCAACGTATTTCTCCCGTCTGTTCCCGTTCTTTGCAGACGATACCGCAAGCTTTGTCAATACTAAGGACGTTGTACGAGCATTGCATGATTACTGGTATTTGTTAATTGCCAGCGTTGTGTTCTGTCTGCCATTCCCGTCCAGATGGTATGAAAAACATAAAAACAGCAAACTGGTGATTTTGGGACTGGTTTTGATTTACCTGATGTCTGTTTATAAGATGCAGACCCAGACCAGCAACCCATTCCTGTATTATCAGTTCTAAGGAGAGGAGATTTCATGGATTTTTTAAAGCAATGCCCCCTGTTGATTTGTGTACTGCTGACCTCTCTGCTGATTCCGTGGGAACTGCTGAAAAAAGAGGATGACAATCAAAAGGCTGCTCCGACAACGGTCGCAAAAATTACAACCGTTGCAACAGAGGCAGCAACCACTGCACCGCCTGCCAATGATGGAGCAACACCGGACGGCAGCGAAACCGCTGTTTCTGGCAGTGATTTGACGACAACAACGGTTACAACAGAAGCGGCTGGGGAATATGTTCCGCTTGCAAATGCTGATGAAAGCTATTTTGAAGATGCTCTGTTTATCGGGAACTCTCGAACTGTAGGCATGTATCTCTTTGGCGATATGCCAGAAAGTACGGATTTCTTTGCTGATGTTGGTATGACGATTTATGATGTGATGGATGCAAATATTGATGTTCCGCCAGAAAGCGGTTCAACCAATACGCTGACTGGCTTGCTGACTGCCAAGCAGTACGGAAAGATTTATATCATGTTTGGAATCAACGAACTGGGCACGGGCACGTCTGAGTCATTCGTAGAATACTATCAGTCTGTGGTACAGCAGATTTGTCAGATGCAGCCGGATGCAATTGTCTATGTACAAAGTATCATCAATGTTGCAGCGTCGGCGGAAACCGATGTCATCAGCAATGCAAATATCAACGAAAAAAATGCGTTGCTGTCCCAGATTGCCGATAACAAGCAGGTCTTTTATATTGACCTGAATCCTTCTTTGGTAGACGGCAGTGGCTACTTAAATTCGGACTATACTTCAGATGGCATTCACTTGGGCGGCAGCTCGCTGCCACTCTGGAAAGATTGCCTGCTGGCAAATGCAATGCAGAAAAATACGGGAGCAGGTGCTGCCGGAGGAGCAACGACAACTGTAGTTACAACATTGGATGCTGCTGCACCAGCAGAAGAAGATTCCGAAGCAAATCCGGAATAAGCAAATTGATTCATACAGAAAAGAAGGGTATCTGGAAACAGATGCCCTTCTTTTTTATTTGAAAAAAGAGAAATTTGTATTACTGTCCGCGATGGAGAAACAATTGAATTTCCTATAAAAACACGTTTTTGCTTTCAAAAACAAATTGCACGAACAGAATTCTTTGAAAAAGATGGTTTTTTTCAATCAAACTGATTTTTTATTATTTGGATAGGATGGAATGATTTTTTTCTTTTCTTTTTCTAGATAGCCCTTGCAAAATGATTTAAAAAGTGTATAATGATACTCATACAGAAATTCAGACAGTTCGACATTGCTTTTTAATGTTTCTACAGGATAGCGACAGACTTTTAAAATCACAGAATGGTGTTCTGTTTGCGAAAGGAAGCGAAAAAACAAATTCCTGCCGAACGGCAGACATGCAGAAACAAAAACAAATCTGTTTACAATGTGGAGGTACTGAATGGAAAAGCCATATAATCCGTTTGAGAATGTACAGACTGTCATGGAAGAAGCCATGGAAGTGGGCGGAATTGACCGGACAATGTTTGAAATTATCCGAAATCCGCAGCGAGAAACGAAAGTGTATTTGCCGGTGGAAATGGATGACGGCAGCATTCATGTGTTCGAGGGCTGGCGGGTGCAGCATTCCAACATCCGTGGACCATTTAAGGGCGGAATCCGGTTTCATCAGGATGTCAATCTGGATGAGGTCAAAGCACTGGCGACATGGATGTCCTTGAAGTGTGCCGTTGCAAATATTCCGTATGGCGGTGCAAAGGGCGGTGTACGGGTTGACCCGCATACGCTATCGAAACGGGAACTGTGCCGACTGACACGGCGGTATACTTACGCCATTGAACCGCTGATTGGACAGGATAAGGACATCCCAGCACCGGATGTCAACACCAATGCACAAACGATGGCATGGGTGCTGGATACCTACAGCATGCTGAAAGGAAAGCCGTGTCCGGGCGTTGTAACCGGAAAACCAGTGGAACTGGGTGGCTCAAAGGGCAGACCGTCTGCAACCGGTAGAGGGGTTGTCATCAGTACCAAACTGATTTTAGGAAAGTATGGAAAAGAATTGGCTGGAACGGCGGTTGCCATTCAGGGTATGGGCAATGTTGGCAGCAATGCAGCAAAGATTTTTTATCATCGGAATGCAAAAATTGTTGCATTGAGCGATGTTTCCGGCGGGATTTATTGTGCAGATGGACTGGATGCGGATGCGATTGCAGCTTATACCGGAAATGGCGGTCTGCTGAAAGATTATAACGGTGCTGGTATCCAGCATATTTCCAATCGGGAATTGCTGACTTGTGCCTGTGATGTATTTGTACCGGCTGCTCTGGAAAATCAGATTGATGAGGAAATTGCAGCAGAAATGCAGTGCAAGTTCATTGTAGAGGGTGCAAATGGTCCAACCACTGCGGCAGCAGATAAGATTCTGGAACAGCGTGGTATTGTGTTAGTGCCGGATATTTTTGCAAATAGTGGCGGTGTCATTGTATCCTATTTCGAGTGGGTGCAGAATATTCAGGAACTCACTTGGGAGCGGGAACAGGTCAACGAGATGCTGGAAAAGCTGATGACAAAGGCGTTTGCAGCCCTCTATGAAACCGCTCAGGAAAAACATTGCACGCTGCGAATGGGTGCGTATGTGGTGGCATTGCAACGGCTGATTGATGCAGAAGTCATCAAGGGCTTGTTCCCGTAATGTGAAGAGAAACATTCAGAAACTTTATTTTTGAAAGTCTGGTCGGTTCGCTGGAATCGGCTGGACTTTTTTGCGTTTCGGGCGAAAAATAGAAAAAATTGGTGCAGAAAAATCAAAAAAACGGGAAAATGATGCGGAACGGCGGACATCCGTCCACCACAGGGAAACGGTATAGAGTTTTCAGAATGATGGTTTGAAGGGCGAATTCTTAATAAATCATGGTTTCTGATGGGGGGAGTTTGTTTTTTTAGGTGGGTTCTTGCTACAGAATCAAATTTTTTTGTTTTTCTTTTCTTTTTTCTTGAAAAACGAAGAAAAAGAGTGTATAATATAAATTGCGTGAGGCGAACGACACCGTTCCCTCATCGTAAAAACTGACTTTAATTTTATGCAGGAGGTTTTGACCCATGGTGTTCACATTTAAGAATCAGTACTTGCAGGGCGTATATGACAAGACTGCAAAGTGCTACGCAAATGAACCAGAATTTTTACAGGCTGTTGGTGAAGTACTGCAGTCTCTGGAACCGGTTGTTGCAAAGGATCCGTCCTATGAAACAAACGGCGTTATCGACCGGATCGTAGAACCGGAACGGATGATCAGCTTCCGTGTTTCTTGGGTAGATGATAATGGTAAGGTACAGGTAAACCACGGTTACCGTTGCCAGTTCAACTCTGCAATTGGTCCGTACAAGGGCGGTCTGCGTCTGCACCCGTCTGTTTGCCCGTCTGTTATTAAGTTCCTGGGCTTTGAACAGATCTTCAAGAACAGCCTGACCACACTGCCGATGGGCGGCGGCAAGGGCGGTTCTGACTTCGATCCGAAGGGCAAGTCCGACGGGGAAGTTATGCGTTTCTGCCAGAGCTTCATGACAGAACTCTGCAAGCACATTGGTGCTGACACCGACGTTCCGGCTGGTGATATCGGTACTGGTGCAAGAGAAATCGGTTATATGTTCGGTCAGTACAAGAGACTGCGGAACGAATTCACTGGCGTTCTGACTGGTAAGGCTCTGTCCTACGGCGGTTCTCTGGCAAGAACAGAAGCTACCGGTTACGGTCTGCTGTACTTCACAGAAGAAATGATGAACGTTATGAAGAACGATACCGTTAAGGGTAAGACCATCGTTGTTTCTGGTTCTGGTAACGTTGCAATCTATGCAACTGAAAAGGCTACTCAGCTGGGCGGCAAGGTTGTTGCTCTGTCTGACTCCAACGGCTACATCTACGATCCGAACGGCATCAACCTCGATGTTGTAAAGCAGATCAAGGAAGTAGAAAGAGGAAGAATCAAGGAATATGTAAACCGGGTAGAAGGTGCAACCTACACAGAAGGCTGCAAGGGTATCTGGACAATTAAGTGCGACATCGCTCTGCCGTGTGCAACACAGAACGAAATCGACGAAGAATCCGCTAAGATCCTGGTTGCAAATGGTACAAAGGTTGTTGCAGAAGGTGCAAATATGCCGTCTACGCCGGAAGCAATTGCAGTATTCCAGAAGAACGGTCTGCTGTTTGGCCCGGCAAAGGCTGCAAACGCAGGCGGCGTTGCAACCTCTGGTCTGGAAATGTCTCAGAACAGCGAACGTCTGTCCTGGACATTTGAAGAAGTTGATGCAAAGCTGAAGGGCATCATGATCAACATCTTCCACAATGCATATGACAGATCCAAGGAATATGGCGTGGAAGGCGACCTGGTTGTTGGTGCAAACATCGCTGGCTTCCTGAAGGTTGCAGATGCAATGAAGTGGCAGGGTGTTGCATATTAATTTGCAACCTACCAGTTCTTTTCATTGACAACATTGTTTTGACACACATCATGGGCATAAAATAAACAAACAAACCCGTTTCGGTGCAGCTGTATCGGAACGGGTTTTTTGCGTCTAACATCAAATTTGTGTGATTTTTCTCCTATTACAATAGTATACTTCGATAAAAATCGGGACGGCGGTCTTTCTGTACGGGGAACGCCTGTCGGGTTTCTGCAACGGTTTTTGCGGAGAGGTCACAGACAAAACAACCAGATGCACTGCGGCAGTCCTGTAAAATTGTGCCATCTGGAGCAATGAAACAGCTGTCACCGCTGTAATGCAGTCCGTCTTGTGTACCAACACAGTTGATTCCAGCTATATAGACCTGATTTTCAATTGCTCGGGCAGTCAGCAGGCTGCACCAATGCAGCTTTCGGCGTTCCGGCCAGTTTGCCGGAACAAAAATACAGTCTGTTTTTGGAGCGAGAGCAGAAAAAACTTCCGGAAACCGCAAATCATAGCAAATTAAACAGCCGAACCGAGTCCCGTCAATTTCGCAGGTCGGCAGAGCATTGCCCTTTTCAAAAAATTGGTCTTCTTGTGCATAGGAAAAGGGGTGCAGTTTTACCATATCGAAGAAAAGTGAACCGTCCGGAGCAACAATGCTGTAATGGTTTTCTGCTTTTCCGCTTTCAGCAGCCTTGACCCAGCCAAATCCAAGATAGCATTCTCCAGTGGCTGCCAATGTTTGCATCCAAGGGACAGTATCCAGACCAGCGGCAATGCTGGAATGTGTATCCATATTGAAGCCGGTGAAACTCATCTCTGGAAACAGCAACAGCCGCACTTCCATCGCCTGTGCGAGATTGCAGATGGAAACCGCTGTTTCTTTGTTTTTTTCGTATTGTTTGGAAAAAATTTCTGTTTGTGCGAGTGCAATTCGCATAGAAAGAACCTCCGAATTTTTTTTCATTATACCATACGATTTCACATTCTGCAAGCATCTTGCAAAAACTTTTTCTGCAAATCATCGGAAAAATAAATGAATCTGTTGAAAAATGAGAATCCTATTTTTTGGAATATGAGAAATATTTTTTAAGTATTTTATCCGAAAATAGGTATTTTTCTGTGCGCGGCAGCTATTTCATTAAAATTAGCACGATTTTTAGAAAAATTATTGTGCAAAATATACAAAATTGGAGTGCATGAATTGAGGAAGCAGACGAAAATCATGATGAAATCGTGACGAATCTTAAAATAGTCTTGACAAAGCACAGGCGGATTGGTATAATATTGTTATGATGTGTTTATAGAATTGAAATAAAGGGAAATGTTCTGGAAATGGTTTCCCATACTTGAGAAAAAGAATTGCAAAAAGAATAGAGGAACAATCATGACACAAAAAGAACTGCGAAAGCTGAAAAAAACAGAACTGCTGGAAATAATGATTGCCCTGCGGAACGAATTGGATCGGGTGCAGGCGGAACGGGATGCGTTACAGGAACAGCTGAAAACAGCGGAACAAAATGCATTGCATCAGGTGGAAACAGACGCAGTACTGGCAGTTCAGAAAATATTAAAGGCAGTTGAGGACGAAACCACTGCTTATCGGAAACGCATTCAAGCGGAATCCACAGAAAAAGAACCTGCATCGTCGGAAACTCCGGCGGATTCTCAGTAAGGAGGCGGTTCAATGGAGAAGCAAACGATGGATTTTCCAACCGCTGCACAGCTGACAGAAGAGCTGAAGCGAATCAAATATCGAAAAGGTTTTCAGAAGATACTGCGGAGCACCATTTCTTCTTTGCTGGTGGTTGCAGCGATTGCCGTATTGATTTCGATGTTATTTTTGCCGGTTCTGCGAGTGACCGGAACGAGCATGACACCCACATTAACGAATGATGAGTTGGTTATCTGTGGAAAGCGGAGCAACTTCAAAAGCGGCGATGTGGTTGCTTTTTATTTTAACAACAAAATCTTATTGAAGCGGGTCATTGGCGTTGCCGGCGATGTGATTGACATCAAAGAGGACGGAACAGTTTACGTCAATGGAACAGCACTAGATGAGCCTTATGTCAATGAATTGGCATTTGGCGAATGTGATTTGGAGTTGCCGTATCAAGTACCGGAAAGCCGTGTGTTTGTGATGGGTGACCATCGGGCAACTTCCGTAGACAGCCGTTCGAGTGTAGTCGGCTGTATTGCAGAAGAATATGTTGTTGGCAGGGTCATTCTTCGGGTTTGGCCATTAAAAGAAATTGGGACAGTTCATTGATATAGAGATAGACAGTTTGATTTTATCCAATGAAGGAGGGCATTTTTTATGAACATCAATCAGAAAATTCAGGAATTTCTGACAGAACATCAATATCAAAAGAAGAGAAGAATTTTTACGGCAGTTTTGTCTTTGATGATTGTGTTTTCTGTTGTCAGCAGTCTGATTATGCCCGCCATCAGTATGACTATGCAGGATTTGGACGATGCAGCAGCGGTGGAAACCATTGATGCAGAACCGACGGAAGAATTAGAAGAATCATCTGAAGAGTCCGATTCAGAAGAATTTGCAAAACCGGAAGAAGAACCGGAAGAACAAGCATTGTCAGAAAATGTAATGCTGTTGGGAGCAGGAATAACCTATCAAGAGGCTCCAGAAGGAGCTGTTGATTTTGGAGGAAAAATCAATTCTGCTTCTACAACTCCAAATCCATTGACGGGTGGGTCTGGTAATTCTGTAACTGGAGAATTTAATGTTGGTTATACGTTTCCAACTGGAGATAATCATGTTGGATATAAGCATTATCAGCCTTATATCTATTATAAATTGCCAGATAATATTCAAGCAATACAGGATTATTATGAAGGCGAAAATATAACTACAGATGGTAGTCCCGCATGGGGAAATTATTGTACAGAGCATGGAATTGATTCGGATAAAAAAAATGCAGGACAGTTTTCTATTGATAAGGAAACTGGTTTGGTTGTCATAAAATTTACAGAAGATTATTTAAAGTTTGTTGATACACAAGGCGGTGGCTTTAGTGGTACAATTACATTTCAAGGTAAAGTAAACCGAGCTGATACAAAAGATGGCGACCAAAAAATTGATTTTGGTGACAAGTCTATCACTATAACATTTGATGACAAGAAGGTTACTGCAAATAAATCTTCTTTTAAGGATGGCAGTGACCCATTGCTCATTCACTGGACAATTACGATTCAAGACCCCAGCAAATACGGAAATTTGAATGGTAAGACCTTAACAGACGAGATGTTTTCCAAGATGGAAGGGAATATCAAGACAACTCCGGAGAATATCGGCAGCTTGAATGGAAACACCTTTACATTTAATGAAGGTGCAGATACAAAAGACTATAGCCATGAAAATATTAAAATTGAATACACAACAAGAGTTACAGAAGCAGATTTAAAAAATTTGACGGATGGAAAAATCAAAAATAATGCGATTTTAAAAACAGATGATGGCGACCTTCCGTTAAGCTCAGAACAGAACTATGATAGCAGCAGTGTGAAAGCCAGCATCCAAAAGACGGGAACACCAACCTATCAGGTCGACGGTACAAAGGGCTTTATGGAATGGCAGCTGAAAGTTTCCAGACAGTATGGATTTTCACTGAAAAACTATAAAATTCAGGATGACATGCTGAAAACAGGAACAATTCTCAAAATAACAGACAAAAATGGAACGGATATTACTTCTTCTGTATCTGTTGACAAGACGACTGGTACAGCAACCATTTCATCTGATGCCGATGAAGTAACCATTCTCTATCGAACACCTGCTGAAAATCACGGTGGAGATGGTAATGGCTCTTATCGAAACAAGGCATCTGTCACACCACCAGATAAAGATACACCAGATGATGAAAAAGAAATTACACCAAAGTATGATGATTCGAATCTGTTTGATGTTCAGAAAGCAGATGGCTCTTTTGACCAAAAAACAGAGTCTGTTACTTGGAATATCACCATTGATTCTACAAAGAACAATAATAAAGGAACATTGGAAGGCTATGTTATTTCAGATGAAGCTTTCTCCAGATTAAGCGGTGGATTGACAGCTGCAAACATCAAGGAAGCAACAAAAAATGGAACGGCTGTGTCTGGTGTTACATTTGTAAAGAATAGCGATGGAACTTATACCATTCATGGCGATGTTACACATTTGGTGCTCAGCTATCAGCTGCCGTTAACCGATGCAGAAAAACAAGCACGTTTGGAATTGGCAGCAAATAGCACACTTCCAATTACCAATACTGCAACTGTAAAAGATGACAAAGACAATGAAAAATCTGATAGTGGAACGGTCTATGTTCCGGCATTGGTAGATGGAATCGAAAAGAAGTTGACCTCTCAGAATAAGGTAACAGATAATAGCTATTATGATGCTGCTACCAATCATCAGAAACAAGAACTTTCTTGGGAAGTAACAATGCATCAGTATCGTGGCTTTTCTACCAACAGCAAGGCTTATGTGGATGTTATGGATGCAACCGGAAATGGGGAACATTATATTACGCCCGAGCAGGCAAGCAAGATTCAAATTGCTGCGGAAACCATTAATGGGACTGGAAAAACATTGGTTCTGGGAACGGATTACACAATCAAGTTTTATTCAGACAAAAATCATGAACAGGAAATCACCAATTTTACAGGCGATGCAAAAGCAAAAAGTTTTCAGATTACGTTTTTAAGTCCAGTAGATGATGCAAAGTATGTACAGTTGGTTGTAGATTATCAGACTACCGCAGATGTGCACAATGTCGGAAAAGACAGCAGTTCTGTGTTCTCGAATACGGCTTCTTTCGGCGGACAGTCCAGTGGCGGAAATTCGTTTACCTATGAGCGAGTAACTCCAAAAATGCAGGTACAGCTGCAAAAGAAATGGGTCGGCGATGACCGCACCAAAAGACCAGCTTCTATTCAGGTGCAGTTACAGCGAAAAACTGGCACGGATGGAACATGGGAAAATGTTGGCGAACCGGTAACGATTACGGTAAACAAGAATCAGGATCAAGATTCTTATACTTGGAATGATTTGCTGCAATATACCGAAGAAACAGACCGTAAGAATTATTCTTATCGGGTAGTTGAATTGGATGCAAGTGGAAATGCAGTTGCGGAGGACGGCATGAATGGCGAATATGCGGTTTCCTATGGCAATGCAAATGGCATTTCACAGAGCGGAACAGTTCAAATCAACAATACTTGGGAGAATATGAACGTAACCGTTCAGAAAAACTGGGTCGGTGACGAACAAAAAGACCGTCCGGAAACCATTTCTGTAAAGTTGCAGCAGCGTCTGGATGGTTCAAATGACTGGACAGATGTAGCAGGTGCAGAACCGAAAACATTGTCGAATGCAGACAATGCGACTGCAACATGGGAAAATCTGCCGAGAAAAAATGCAGCTGGAACAAAGATTTTCTATCGTGCTGTCGAAGCAAATTCGTTGAAAGATTATACCCCAACTTATGACGCAACTGGTATCAATCAGACTGGCACGGTTAAGATTACCAATACTTATCGCTATATTTCTGTTTCTGTAGAAAAGAAATGGAAAGGAAATGATTCCAATGGTAACTCTGTTGATATGGCTGCACCAGATGATATTAGTCAGCTGACATTCCAGTTACAGCGGAAAACAACAGGTGACTGGGAAAATGTAGCGAATAGTGGTACACAAGAAGTATCAAAAGTAGACGGAAAATTTGAATACACTTGGGCAAAGCTGCCGAAAGCAGATGAAAACGGCAATCTTTACTATTATCGAGTAATTGAAACGCCTGTTCCAGATGGATATGAAGCTTCTGGATGGGATGAAACTGGTACGAATACAAACAAGACCTTTACCATTACCAACCAGCAAGAATCAGACTATACCAAAACGCCAACAACTGCAACAGAATATGTTTGGACTTCAAGCGAAATGAATGCAGTTTCAAATCGTAAGGATGTTACCAGCATTACATCAGAAGATTTAAAAGGCTGGGTGACAAAAACGATTGATGGAACAGAATATTATTTGTTCGGTTGGAAAGTAACATTATCATCTTGGGATAAAAACTCTCTTTATATTGATAAGCTGCCGGAAAATTCTATTTTGTATGAGGAACAAAAATATGGCGTTGTGATTAAGCAAAAAAATATTAATCCTATGGAAGTTACTACTTTTTCTGATAGAAATCAATATTATACTTATGATAAGACAAATAATATTGTAAATTTCTTATTGGGAAGAGCACATGGCAGAAATACTGAGGTAGAATACTTTACCTATACAACAGCTGTTCCAAAGTCCATTGTAGATGCAGCAATTGCAGCAAATGGAAAATATGAACTGACGAACAAAATCAAAAAGACAACCGAAACCAATTACAAAGATTCCACTTTAACCATCGAAAAGAAGGGTGACACACCAACAGAAAGCAACCTGCTGGAAAAGAGTGCAGAATTTTATAGCACCCAAAAAATTGCTGGTACACCGGAATACAAACTGATTGTCAATCCGGATGGAAAGAAACTTTCCAATAGCGACAACATTGAACTGAAAGATATTTTCCAGATCACTGGCTATCAGGAAAATAGCGGAAATCGAATTGATGGACAGAATTTGGTGGATGCAGAATTGGATTTTGTAAGCGTAAAGGATTTGAATACCGGTCGGATTTTGTCTACCAGTGAGTATTCCTATTTGGACAGCATAGAGGAAGAAACAAAAATCGAAACTGTGGACTGTGACGACCCAACAAAAGCGAATACATCAAATTTGGTTAGTTGGAATGCGGGAAGCTATAGAGTATATTCTTGGAACTATACATTTTTAAAAGGAACGGAATTAGTAGTAGAAGTGGAAGGAACACCAAATGCAGAAACGGGCTTACAACAATGGAATATAAGTAGTAGTAAAGGAATTGTAACTCTTATTGATGATCATTTTGATGAGAATGGAAAAGCGAAAGTTAAAATTAAAATCACGATTGATTGTAGCAATTCAGATATATGTGAATTTTCCGTAACAAATGCAACTACAAAAAGTATCAAATTTGTCAGTGCAACCTTGCAAAAAGAAGTTGTTTCTGTCAAGCACATTTTGAATCTGACTTTGCCGGATGAAATGCCGTTGCAGGTTTCCTATGCGTATAAGCTGAGAGCCAATGAAAACACGCCGGATTCCTATACCAAGGAAGAGAAAGATAAAGTTACTATCGGTAACACACCGCCAGTTGGGGATAAGATTTATATGAAAAATGAAGCTACGCTTCAAACCAGCAATGGCAGTGCAAGTGACCGAGTGAATGAAACAGAATTTCAAATTTTGCAGGCAAGTTCTACCGTTGAAACCATTTCTTATCCGAAAATCAAAAAGGTGGATGTCGGCGACTATTCGATTGAGTTAAATGCAACCTTTAAACTTGCAAGATATGACACAACCGATCAAAAATGGCACTATGCAACTGCCTTTACACCTGTAACCGGAACAAATGGAAGTTTGTCTTACCATGCAGTTGCTTATGATGATTCTGGAATTGAAACTGGAACAACCATTCCGGCAGCTGCGGCAGATTTAAAGGTGGAATCTGGCGGCTATACCATCGGGTTGCAGAATGGTACATTGTATAAGCTGATTGAAGTTGCATCTCCGTCCGGTTATGAGAAAGTAACTTGGGATGCAAGCAAAACATTGGAACAGATGGATGCATACACATTCTATTTCTTGTATAATGGCGATAAGGGCACTTTGCCTTCCAGTGTTCCAAAAGACCGTGTAAATTTGATTTCTGCCAACGGAACTTTGCAGGTGAAGAACAACCAGTTGATTGATATTGGTGCAAAGAAAACATGGTCAGAAACCATCACAGAAGCAGATCATGCAAGTGTGAATTTGGAACTGTGGTATGCAACCACAAAATCGGATACTATTCCGAGCAGTGCGAAGAAAGCAACTGCTGAAGATTTAGGCTTATCTAATGATACTTTCTCACCGGAATATACCTTGACTGCGACAAAGGATGCAGATGGAAATCTTGTTTGGGAGAAGGATAAGATTTGGTCAGTTCTGCCGAACGGAAAAAATGGCGTTCCATATTACTACTACGTCAAGGAAGTTTCCTATACGATTAACGGAACAACTTATACCATTGCAAATGATGGCAGTTCTAGCGGAACGATGAAGCCGTTCTATTCCGGAAACGGATTGAATAAAACCGGCGAAGTTTCCATTGTAAACTCTGCTGGTTTGACGATTCGGAAAGAATGGAAAAATTCTGATAATACCGCAATGGCGGAAAGTGATATTCCAGTTGATACCGTTGCATTCCAGTTGTATGGAATGAAAGATGGCGTACAGACAACAGAACCGATTTATACAGGTGAACTGAAAAAGGCAGACGGCTGGAAGCTGACTGTTCCAGATAATATTACACTGACAGGTTATGATTCGTTTAAGATTATGGAAGTCAATACGGGCGAATCGCTGTATGGTTATATTATCAGTGACGTTTATAATGTCCAGAATGGAACGGGCGAAATCAAGCTGATTAACAAGAACAATACCCCGACTACCGTTCAGGTGGAAGCGACCAAAGTATGGGGCGATGGAGCAGATTTACATACCAGTGATTCTGTTTCCATTCAGTTGTATCGTGCAACCAGAAACCTGACCAATTCGGAAATTGCAGGCTTGGAGCAGGGAACAGTTCCAGCAAATACGGAATTGGTAACAGGGGAAGCAGCTGTTACTTTATCAGCTGCAAATCAATGGAAACATACTTGGTCGAATCTTCCGTATAAGGGCGATTCCGGCAGATATTTCTATTATCCAATAGAAGTTTCAAAGACTGTGAATAATGGGCAGACTTATGTTTCTTCTTATTCCAGAGCGGATCGGGCAGCAAGTCAGGAAATTACAATTACCAACAAAATTCCGGGCAGCTTTACCATCAACAAGAGCTGGCAAAATTCGGATGGAACTGCAATTACACAAAACTTGCCAAAATCTATTCAAGTGGAATTGTATAAACGAGCAGTGAGCAGCTCTGGCGGTTCTTCTGGAGATAGCAATGATGATAGTAATAATACCGAAGGAAACAAGCCAACTCGAACCGTAAAGATTATGGCAGTCGGTGACTCCATTACAGATGGATATAGTGAACAAGATGGTTATCGGAAGTATTTCTATCATCGTCTGGTAGACCAAAAGAAGTATTCCATTGATATGGTTGGCTCAAAAGATGGATGGACTGCCACATGGGACTTTGATGATGGAACATATTCATATGACCCAGCAAATACAGGCTATTCTGGTTATACCATTCAATCCTATCAGTATAATAACCAGAATAGAATTGGGATTTTTGAAACCATCAGCAGTGGAGAGAAAAAAGATATTATTCAAACAACTTCTCCTGAAATTGTCTTGTTGATGATTGGTACAAATGACATCATGGATAGCTATAAAATGGATGAGATTCAGGCACGATTGCAAGCGTTGGTAGATGAAATCTATCGTCAAAAATCAGATGTTACCTTGATGATTATGAGTCCATTGCCGATTGATGCTCCAGTGAGCGGCTGGCTTCAGCAAGATACTATGAATACCAATATCAAAACTTGTATGACAGCGATTAAAAAGATCGTTGATGCAGAAAAGGCAGCTGGTAAGAAGTGCGAATATCTTGCTACGAATGAATTGTTTACCAAGCAAACGGATTATACAGCATATTTGAATGACTATTGTCATCCGAATCGAGCAGGTTACACATTGATGGGCAACTATCTTGCAGATGCAGTAGACAGCTATCTGAGAACGGGTTCTGTAAATGTAGATTCTTCTACTGGAACAATCACAGCAGAAACCAATATCAGCGGTTTGCCGAGTGATTTCACTACAAATCCAAGTGCTTATCAGCTTGTTGGAACATATTCTGTTACAGCTGCACAAAACTGGACGCTTTCTATTCCGAATTTGGAAGAGGGATATGCGTATTATGTAAAGGAAGTTGACCAGACTGGTTGGACGCCAAACTATGCCCATAATGGACAGCTGGCAGACAACAATCAGGCAATTGAAATTACAAATACCAAGACGGTGGAAAAAGTGTCTGTTTCCGTGGAAAAGCAGTGGAGAGATGCAAGCAGTGCGACACATGGCGATATTTCTGTTAAGCTCTATCGAAGATTAGAAGATGGAAATTGGGAAACAGAGCCAGTTCGGACAGCAACATTATTAAGTGCAGATTCCTGGAAGTATACCTTTGCAGATTTGGAAAAGACCAATGCGGACGGAACAAAATTGTATTATTACAAGGTAGTAGAAGACCCGATTTCTGGCTATCAGGCAGTGTATAGCGATGATAACACGAATGGTGTAAATGGAAATACAGCGTCTACACCGCTTGTGATTACCAATGTAAAAGTATTTGCACTTTCTGTACAGAAAACTTGGGCAGAAACGCCTACAGCAAATGCGAAGATTCAAGTAGAACTACATCGCAGTACGGATTTGAATCAAGTTCCAGACCGGGTGAAGAATCAGTTGCAACCAACTGTGCCAGTTATCAAGTTGTCAGCAGCATCTACATCGGTAACAGTAGGAGAAACTTTGCAAATAATATCCAGCATAGATGGTGTGACTTATTCGTCTATGAATAAAGAGATTGCGACTGTGGATGCAACAACAGGACTTGTAACTGCGAAAAAGGCAGGCTCTGTAACCATTAAAGCTGCAAAAGAAGGCTGTACAGAGGGAACAATTGACCTGACTGTTACAGAAGGCAGTTCGGAAAATCCGGAAAAAGAATATCAATTTTCAGATGCAACGGCTGGTGATACCATTATTGTTACTGTAATAGGTACACCATATACTGTAATCAATGGATGCTTTGGCTATAATGGTACTAGTGGCTGGTATCAAGATGAATTTGGTAATCGAACAATTGGTTCGGATGGTACGTTGACTTTAGAGCATACAGTTCGGGATACGTATACTGGTGGAAATATCTACTTCAAAGTATGGCATAACAATGCAGCTGTGTCAAAAGTTGAGCATACTGTTCAGCATCCAGTTCGTACCATTACACTGACACCATCAGCTACAACGCTGAAGGTTGGCGGAACAGTGACATTGAACTCTAATGTAGATGGTGTGGCTTATTCGTCCTCTAATGAACAGATTGCTACTGTAAGTACAGATGGCGTTGTAACAGGCGTGGGAGCAGGTTCTGTAACGATTATTGCCACGAAAGATGGCTGTACGGATGGAACGATTGTGTTGACGGTTACCAGTGATGGTGGGGATTCTGGTGAAACAATAAAGACAGGAACAGTAGATTGTACAGCTGGAACTGTTGATGAGCAAATTCCAGTTTCTGGCTCTGTTAGCAGTATCATTTTAGACATCACACAGGATAGTAATGCAGGTAGTACTCTTTATGTTGCACTTTTGCATTCGTGGGAATTTGCGGGAACAAATATTGATGTAAAAAATATACCAATAGAATTAAGTGGTCCTTGGGGAAATCCTAAACCTACATTTGAAGTAAAAGATGGAAAATTGGTTATTACTAATATTTCAAGTGATATAAAAAGCATGCGAATAATGAACAATAATGGAGGTGCGAAAGTTAAGGTTACTTATACCATCACTTATGCCTCTACCTCCTCCCAATCCCTCTCAGCTCCACGCAGAGCCGTTTCTGCTGCCGCTGTGGAAGAAGACAACGCTGTCCTGCTCTATGGAGCAGAAGAGCCGGTTGCCTATGCAGCAAGCTCCACAGACCCGACTTATGTTGATGTTGTCACCATCAGCCAGACGGATAGTTGGCAAAAAGCATTCGAGAACCTTCCGGTTTATGACGAAAACGGAACTCGATACTATTACTGGGTAGAGGAAACAGACGTTCAGCCGGGCGGTACGAATACCTATGATATTCGCTATGCGTTTGAGGATGCGGATGATGCCACAACCTTTGCGATTAACGCGGAACATCCGGGCAATGCCGTTGCACGGATTCAGAATACCAAGACCACGGATGAATCCTACACCCTTCCCAGCACGGGTGGAATCGGTATGACTCGCTATTATCTCATCGGCTTGCTGCTGATGGGTGGCAGCGGACTGGTAATTTGTTATCAATTTCGGCGGAAACGCCATGGAAATTGTACAAAATAAACAAAAACAAAGCCTTGCTGTTGATTATTTTGCAAGAATATTTCAGAACTCCTTGACAAACGCATGGACTTGTGTTACAATAACATCAAGGAGTTCTGAATAAACAGAGAACCGTATACGGAACGGAAAACACACCGCCGTAACAAAAAATTAAAATGTGACCGGAAGCTGACGCAAAACCGGCACAGAAAAGAAGGAGCGTTTATTATGAAAAACACAAAAAGAGCAAGAAGAGCCGCAGCGTTCGCCGCAGCCGTAGTGATGGCAGCTTGTGCAGCCGTTCCGATGGGTAGTTCGTTCTCTGCAAGTGCAGAAGATACGTATACAGTTACCATTGATAATACTGTTAGTGGTTATACGTATGCAGCATATAAAATCTTTTCTGGTAATTTAAGCGGAGGAGTTTTGTCTAACATTCAGTGGGCAGATGCCAGCAAGGCTACTGAAGCTTTGAAGGCTGCTAAGGATATTACATTGGCAGATGCTTCAAAGCCGTTTGAGGGTTGCACAAGTGCTGCTGATGTAGCAAAGGTTTTGGGCGATGCTACTGAAACAAAGGCAGTATTAGCAGAAAAATTTGCGGCTGCAATGGAACCGATTTTTACCACTGCTGATGTAACAGATGATTATACTGATGGTAAGTATGAACTTATTTTACCAACAGCTGGTTATTATTTGATTAAGAACACTGATATTCCGGCTGCAAGTGCTGATAAGGGAACTTCTTATACGAAGTTTATTTTGAGAGTTTCTGAAACCAGCACAACCGTTACACCAAAAACGGATGCTCCGACTTTGGAAAAGAAGATTTGGCATAATGATACAGTAGCAGAACCGACAATTGGAAATGCAGCACCAACCGGAGAAGGTTGGGGAGATGTTGGTGATAACCAGATTGGTGACACTGTGTATTACTACACAAAGACATCTGTTCCGGATATGTCAAACTATGATACATACAAGTATATCATTCGTGACCAGATGAGTAAAGGTTTGACAATGGGAGATGTTACTAATATTGTATATGTTCCAAAAACTGCTGGTGCTTCTTCGATTGATATTAAAGCTAATGCAGTCATCACTAAGGACGATGATGCGGATACAACCGATTTCACAGAAACATTTTATGTTTCGTTCGCAGACTTAAAGGATGTGTTGAAAACAAATGCGGATGGTGGGTATATTTATACTTACTATACAGCTACGCTGAATAAGGATGCATTGGTTTCTAACTCTGCAAATGCTACCCAGCATAATGACAACACTGCATATTTGACTTATTCTAACAATCCGAACCATAGTGGAAGTGGTGATAACGAGACAGGTGACACACCAAAGGACACTGTTTATGATTGGACACTGACTTTCAACGGTTCAAAGGTGGATGAAAAGAACGACCCTCTTACTGGAGCAGGATTTACATTGTATGCAGGTTCTGGTGATTCTGTAAGTTCTGAACCGATTAAGTTGGTAGCAATTACTGATTTGACTCAGGTAAACGGTGTTACAGCTGATGAGAATACGAATTATTATCGGATTGCAACAACTGCTGATGCCAGTGAGACAACAGTAACTGAAATGTTGCAGAGTGAAGGTAAGACAAAGTTCATGATTCTTGGCTTGGATGATGCGAAGTCCTATACTTTGAAAGAAACCACAACACCGGCTACTTACAACACTGGGGATGATATTGTTATCAACAAGCTGAACACAACCTATGTAACTGCTGGAAATGAAATGACAGGATTAACAGCTGACATTACAAACGAGGGAGTTGCTTCTACTGGTGTAGAAAATTCAGTTCAGATTCAGAATAAGAAGGGCTCTACTCTCCCGTCCACCGGTGGTATCGGTACAACGATGTTCTACGTTGGCGGCGGTGTGCTGGTTGCAGGTGCTGGCGTGCTCCTCATCACCAAGAAGCGGGCAAAGAAAGACGCTGAATAAACCACGATCCGGAACGTCCGGTTTTCAAAAATCCTAATTTCACAGTCTGCCGGCGGGTGTATGCCTGCCGGCAGGCATTAGGGAGTGCCTCATGAGAAAGAAAAAAACAGGTGTCATTTCGACCATTTTTTTGATTTTGATTTTACTGGTGGGGCTCTCCGTAATGCTGTATCCAACCATCAGCGACTGGTGGAATTCCAAAGTACAAACCCGTGCCATTGCAAGCTATAGCCAAGCGGTCGAGGAACTGGACGATGGCGAAGCGGAACTGCTGCTCCAGCAGGCAAAGGATTACAACAAAGACCTTTACAACCTGCCTGCCCCGTTCACCAATTGTGACCAGCTTTCTGCATATGATTCGCTCTTGAATATCTCCGGAACGGGAATCATGGGCTATATTACCATTCCTGTCATCCATGTGGAGCTGCCGATTTACCACGGCACGAGCGAAGAAGTGCTGAATATTGCAGCCGGACATTTAAAGGGGTCGTCCCTGCCGGTCGGCGGAGCAAATACCCATTCTGTCATTTCCGCCCATCGTGGCTTACCCTCGGCGAAGCTGTTCACCGATATCGACCAGCTGGTCGTGGGGGATACGTTCACGATTACGGTTTTGGATCAGGTTCTGACCTATCAGGTCGAACAAATCCGAATCATCCTGCCGGAGGAGATTGAAAATCTCTATATTGAGCCGGAACAGGACATGGTAACGCTGATGACTTGTACACCTTACGGAGTCAATACCCATCGGTTATTGATTCGTTCCAAGCGAATTGATACAAAATACCAATCTCACGCTACGGTTGCTGCCGATGCGGTACAGTTAGACCCGATGCTGGTCGTACCGTGTTTATCTGCACCGCTGTTGTTGGGATTATTTATTTTCTGGGGCGTGAGCGGAAAGCGAAACAAGCGGCATTTTCCACATGAAGACCCGCTGTCCCTGTTTTCCGAAGAACCGCCGAAAAAGAAGAAAAAGTAGGGAGGAACTGCGAATGATACAGCGAAGATGGTTTGCCCGTTTGCGTTATGGTGCAGCGGCATTGTTATTTTTTCTCTGTTTTTGGCTGACACCCATGCAGACAGAAGCTGCTACAGACGGAATGCTGACGATTATCTGTAAAGACGGCGATACCATTCTTCCCAATCTGACGTGGAAGCTCTATCGAGTCGGCAGCTATCGTTCCAGCGGAGAATTGCTTTTAGAGGGCGATTTTGCAGATTACCCCGTCAACGGGAAGCTGACCACCACCGCCGAAGTGCAGGATGCAGCGGACACGCTGGCGAATTTAACAGTAGTAGATGCGATTGCACCGCTTTCGACTGGAAAAACAGACCAGAGCGGAGCAGTGACGTTTGCCCCGCTGGAAACCGGAGCATATCTGATTACTGGAAAGCCGGTTGTCGTTGGAAATAAGAGATACATTCCAGCACCAGTTCTGTTGGATTTGACAGAAGAGTCTGGCAGCGATACATTTCAATGGAATATTTATCCGAAATTTACTGTGAAGCCGTTCTCGACTTCTTCCACAGTCAAATATAGCGTGGAAAAAGTTTGGTTGCATGATGAAGGCATGACCATGAATCGTCCGGAAGATTTGGTGATTCAGCTGTATTGCGATGATGTCATGCGGGAAGAAGTCACGCTGAATGAAGCAAATGAGTGGTCGTATTCCTGGGAAGGAAATTCTCTGGAAGAATGGCATGTCAAGGAACTTGTCGTTCCGGAGAATTATTTGGTGGTCTATAAGCAGAATGATACACAGTTTTTGATTTTCAACTCTCACAATCAGACGGGTTCTCAGGAACTGACAACCGCACTCATTACAACCACCACAACGACTGAAACCACAACCGTCACAACGGAAACCATACTTTCTGAAACAGAAACAACGCCACTGGAAACGACAACACCAGAAACGACGACCTCTGTTGGAAGTTCGATTTCTGGAGGCACGGCAATTGTTTCTACAACAGAAACCGGAACAGCAACCACAACATCCGGCAGTGGTACAACATCAACCGGAAGTAGTGGCTCTACAACCAGTGGTTCTGGTACGGGAACAACGGTTACGACTACAAAGCCGACTTTGCCGGCAACGGGGCAGCTTTGGTGGCCAGTTCCATGCTTGGCAGCAGGCGGATTGGTGTTGCTGGGTATTGGCTGGCGAATGGATAAAAAAGAGGACTAATGCATGAAACGATGGAAAGCAGGACATTTTGTAATGCTGGCGGGGGCAGTGCTGCTGATAGCAGCACTGTCCCTTGTTCTTTGGAATTGGCATGAAAGCAATCAGGGCGGAGAATCTGCCAAAAAAATACGGGATACCCTTCATTCTGCCTTAGAAGAAGAGGAGCAAACTGGCAATGGTTTCCCGATTGCCACAACGATTGTTTCTGTTCCAGAAAGACAAACTACAACACAAGTGGCAGGAGGGATTGGTTCTGGTCAGAATTCCGAAACAGGAATGATTTCCGGTGTGGAAACGTCCCGCCCACAGATTGCGGATGCATGGGATGCCTATCAGACGACAACCGGAACAAATCCTGCCAAAGAACAGGAAATATGGGCGGAAATTGATAGCGATTGGTATATTGGCATTCTGACGATTCCAACCTTACAGGTGGAAGTTCCGATTTTTTCGGAATATGTATTTGACCAGTTGCCCTATACCCCCTGTCGTTATGCTGGCAGCTATCTGACTGATAATATGATTGTCGCAGCCCATAACTATGATTCTCACTTTGGACGAATCCGAAAGCTGGACAGCGGCGACCCGATTGACTTCACGGATGTGACCGGAACGGTCTATCATTATCAGGTCATACAGACGGAAATATTACCGGATACTGCTGTGGAAGAGATGGAGCAGGGAAATTGGGATTTGACGCTATTTACTTGTACGCTCAGCGGAACGCAGCGTGTAACAGTTCGTTGCGAGCGGATTTCCTGAATGATTTCCGGCGAATCAAGATGCTTTTTGATGCCATTCTATCTGTGGATGAGAATGGCATTTTTTATTTTCTAAAATGTTAATTTTTCGGGTTGCATTGTGTTTTTATTGAAAATATGGTATAATATTTTTTTACAAACGAAAAATTGGGGGCATTGTTTTCGGGGAAATTGAAAGGAGCATGATGATGCAATCAACTTGGTTAGACAAATTAGAACGAAAATTCAGAAAGCTTTCCATTCCCAACCTGATGAACTTGATTTTGGTCGGAATGGCAGTGGTATTTCTGTCGGATATTTTTTTAAGTGTCCAGTATGGAACAACGCTTTCCAGCTACCTTTATTTTAGCCGCAATGCGATTTTTCACGGGGAAGTTTGGAGAATTTTGTCGTTTCTCTTTATTCCCATCAATTCTAGTCCGATTTGGATTCTCTTTTCCATGTATTTCTATTGGCTGATTGGGTCTGGCTTGGAACGGGAATGGGGAAGTTTTCGGTTCAACGTCTTTTATCTTTGCGGAGCAATTGGAACGATTATTTCCGGCTTGATTACGGGTTATGTGGGCAACACCTATTTGAATTTTTCGCTGTTTCTGGCGTTTGCTCTGCTGTATCCGGATTTTCAGGTGATGCTGTTCTTTATATTGCCGGTGAAAATGAAATGGCTCGCATGGCTGGATGTGGCATTTTTAGCGTTAGAATTTCTGCGGAGCAGCTGGTCGGGAAAGCTGGCAATTCTCTTTGCTTTTGCCAATATTCTGTTGTTCTTCGGAAAAGATTTCTGGCAGTTTTTCCAGAATCAGATTCGGCGGTATCAGTATCGAAAAAAGATGAAGTAAGTTCAGCGAAAAGAGGCGAATCGCAGTGAAACAGTGGCAACAAAAAGTATTTGGGATCGTTTTATTTATTGCAGCCATTTTTTTGATTTTAGCGAATTTTGAAGAATCATCCTATGCATTTTCGTTTTTGTTTGAATTGATTCAGCCGGTCATTGTAGCAGGTGTTCTGGCATTCTTTTTACATATTCCGATGAATGGCTTCCGGAATTTCCTGCAAAAACATGCCAAACGTCCCCACAAGGAACGGTTTTGGAATACCATTAGTCTAGTGTTGACGTTGCTGTCAGTTTGTATTGTATTGGCAGCGGTCTGTATGCTGATGATTCCGGCATTAATTCAATCTATTATGGATATTTATAACAAGGTGCAGCATAACTTGCCGATTTGGCTGAATCAGCTGGCAGCATATGGCATTGATACGGCGATGTTGGAAGAATGGCTGAAAAATGCAGAACAAGGACAGCTGCTGCAAAAGCTGATTGTCGGCGTTGGAAACTGGGTACCAACCATTTTCTCTGCCGCAGCATCTACCGCAAGCGTTGTGGTGGATGGTGTCGTTGGCTTTATTCTGGCAATTTATCTCCTGATGGAACGGCATACCATCGGCAGACAACTGAACAAGGTACTGGAAGCCAACTTGCAGCATACCACTTGCCAGAAAATTCGAGATACGGGAAATTTAATCTGTCAGATTTTCCGAAGTTTTCTGTGTGGGCAGTGCTTGGAAGCGGTCATTCTGGGAACACTGATGTTCCTTGCCTTTGCAATCTGCGGAATTTCTTATGCGGGGCTGATAGGCGTTTTGACGGCAGTTTGTTCGTTTATTCCCTTTGTGGGGGCATTTTTGGCATGCTGCACCGGAGCACTGCTGAACCTGATGATCGACCCGTGGAAAGCATTGCTTTGTATTTTGGTTTATCTGGTGGTACAGTTTATCGAAGGACATTTTATTTACCCGAAAGTGGTTGGTAATTCCGTCGGCTTGTCCTCGTTCTGGGTTCTGGTTGCCGTTTTGGTGGGGCAGAATTTGTTCGGGGTGTTCGGAATGATTTTGTTCATTCCATTGACTTCCGTCATCTATACACTTCTGAAAAATGACACCAACCGAAAATTGCAGAAAAAGGCAGAATTGGCACAGGAAACAGTCGGAACGGATTCCGAACCGCATCAAACAGAATAGCATTTGAAACCGCTTTTCCCTTATCGGGAGAGGCGGTTTTCTGTTGAGCAGGTGCGAAGCACAAATAAAAAGTTTTTCGATGCAGCAGTTTTTCAAAAATGCTGCCGAGGTGTGGGCGAGCAGCCCACATTTGCGGAGCAAATGAAACTGCATAAGAATCTGCAAGTAAAATCTAGAAGAGAATCGAAAGAATCGCAATTGCCTTCAAAATCAAAAGGTTGTAATGAGAGATACGGTTTCAGGGGCAATTGCGATTCCCAAGGCAAGCTGGGGATGTGCCCCAGCCTTGCCGAACCGGATTGAGGTGGTTTTTCTAGGACAAGCCGCAGGCAAATAAAAAGTTTTTCGATGCAGCAGTTTTTCAAAAATGTTGGCAAGGTGTGGGCGAGCAGCCCACATTTGCGAAGCAAATAAAACTGCACAATGAGAGAAAACAAAAATCAAAGAGAGAATCGCAAAGAATCACAGCTTCTCAAGTGCGAGCAATGGATTTCCGGATATTTTCAGGAATAGCCTTGATTTTTTCTCATGAAAATGCTATAATAGTAAATTATACATGAGAGCCGAAACGACTGCACAACAGGGCACTTTTCGGCAAATGGACAGCAGCAGTGAAAATTGCAGTTGTGATTTTATGCAGAAATGAGGGCATTCAATTCATGAAAAGTATGACTGGCTTTGGAAGAGGACAGTTCACAGCGGATGGCGTCGATATCTTAGCAGAAGTTCGTTCTGTCAATCATCGGTTCTTAGAGTGTACCGTTCGACTGCCAAGAGCGTACAGTTTTTTGGAAGAACCCATCAAGAAAGCCGTTCAGCAGGTTGCTGCACGGGGAAAAGTAGAAGTCAATCTGACCATGCAGCTGCCGGAATCCGCAACCAATACCGTGGCAGTGAATGTAGAACTGGCAAACGCTTATTGTCAGGCATTGCAGGCAGCCAACGAAACCCTGCAATTACAGGACGACTTGACACTTTCCACCCTGTTGCGGCTGCCGGATGTCTGTACCGTACAGAAACAGCCAATGCAGGAAGAAGAAATCTGGAGCGACACCAAAATCGCTTTGGAACAGGCATTGCAGCGGTTTGTAGCGATGCGGGAAACCGAGGGCGAAAAGCTGCGGCAGGATGTGTTATCTCGCTTGCAGACCATCACCCAGCATTTGACGGTCGTGGAAGCAGAAGCTCCAACGATGCAGCAGAATTATTATGACCGGCTCTATCAGAAGTTGCAAACATTGCTGGAAGACCAGTCGATTGATGCCCAGCGTTTGGTGACGGAAGCAGCTGTTTTCTCCGAAAAGGTTGCCATTGATGAAGAAACCGTTCGGCTGCGGAGTCATTTGCAGCAGTGTGTCGATTTGCTGGAGGCAAAAGAACCAGTCGGCAGAAAGCTGGACTTCTTAGTACAGGAGATGAACCGAGAAGTCAATACCATCGGCTCGAAGGCACAAAATCTGTCGATTACACAGTTGGTTGTAGAGATGAAATCTGAAATCGAAAAGATTCGGGAACAGATTCAAAATATTGAATAATCAGAAAGGGTGATTTCATGCAGAAAGGGTTATTGTTGGTCGTTTCTGGCCCGTCCGGATGCGGAAAGGGAACGGTTTTGAAAGAAGTCATGCAGCAGCAGGACTTGTATTATTCCGTTTCCCTGACGACCCGTGCACCAAGACCGGGCGAGGTTGACGGTGTGCAGTATCATTTTGTTTCCAAGGAACAATTTGAAGAGATGATTGCACGGGATGAAGTGCTGGAACATGCAGAGTTCTGCGGAAACTATTACGGAACGCCACGGGATGCGGTCGAAGCGATGCGGAACGAGGGCAAAAATGTCATTCTGGAAATTGAAGTACAGGGTGCTCAGCAGGTGATGCAGAAGTGTCCGGATGCCGTTTCGATTTTCATTGCACCGCCAAGCATGACCGAATTGGAAAAACGGCTGCGTGGTCGGGGTACAGAAGCGGAAGCCGTCATTCAAAAACGGCTTGCAACTGCAAGCGGTGAATTGAAAGATGCACCAAATTACAAATATTTGGTTGTCAACGACCAAGTAGAAACCGCTGCACAGGAAATCTTGACGATTCTGGCAGCAGAACAAATCCATCAAATCAATAAAGAAGAAAAAGTGAAAGAGGTATTAGAATCATGAGTATGTTAAGACCATCCTTAAATCAGTTAATGACCAAGAACGAAAGCTGCTATTCTGTTGTTGTCGGCATTGCCAAGCGGGCAAGAGAAATTGCCGATGAACTGTATGACCAGAAGAAGGAACTGAAAGAAAAGCCGGTACAGACTGCCGTTGATGAACTGGCAGCCGGAAAGTATCGCATCATCGAAAGCGAGGAACTGAATCATAATAACTAATGCAGCTCCAGAGTCGGCTTTTTTTCTGGGGGTTGCCGTTTGGGACACAACGTATGCCTTTGACCGATTGTTTACCTATCGGGCAGATGCACCCGTTGCAGTGGGCTGTCGGGTGCTTGTGCCCTTTGGAAGAGGCAACCGGGAACGGGTCGGCATGGTGTTGGAATGCCAAGAGCCGCCAGCAGCAGAAACCGCTGTAAAGCCAGTGCTTGCTGTTTTGGATGCGTTGCCAGTGCTCCAGGCAGAACAATTGGATTTGGTGTTCTGGCTGCGAGAAATGACGTTCTGCACGTATTGTGATGCCATTCGTACCATCTTGCCAGCTGGCATGCAATTGCAAATCGTTCAGAAAACGGTTTTGGTACAGCCCAAGCCAAATGTACAGCTTTCTGATGAGGAAGAGCGGTATTATCAAATTCTGAACACTGCTTCAACGCCAGCAGCCTTTCAGAAACGCCTGCATCATCCCTTAGCAGCGAATCTGCTGGAAAAGGGATTGTTGCAGCAGGTTTCCACTGCAAAATCTCGGGTACAGGAATCGAAAGTGAAACTGCTATCCCTCGCTGACCCTCTGCCGGAACGAAAGATGACACCGAAACAGCAAAGCTTAGTGAAGTTGTTGCAGGAGTGCGGAACGCTGCCGGAGAAAGAAGCCTGCCGCCGCTGTGGGATTACCAAAGCTGTGGTACAGTCGGCAGAGAAAAACGGCTTGCTGATATGTGAAATGCGTGTTGCAGAGCCGATTGCAGAGGATGTTCCTGTAACAGAATCGCTGGAACAAGTTGTTCTGACCGAGGAACAGGAATCCGTGATGGAGCAGGTATTGCAAAAGGTATTGGCGGAAGAAACTGCTTATTTTCTGCTGCACGGCGTAACTGGCAGCGGAAAGACTCGTGTCTTTCAAAAGCTGATTGCAGAAACACTCAAGCAGGGCAAACAGGCGATTCTGCTAGTGCCGGAAATTGCACTGACACCGCAGATTGTCGGGCAGTTTCAAAATCTGTTCGGAAATGCAGTCGTTGTCATGCATAGTGCCTTGACTGACCGACAGCGACAAGATGCTTATCAGCGAATGCAGAATGGAACGGCAAAGATTGCAATTGGTACACGCAGTGCGGTATTTGCTCCCGTGCAGAATCTGGGCATTTTGATTGTCGATGAAGAGGGCGAACGGACGTATAAATCCGAAAACGCTCCTCGCTATCATGCGGTTGCAGTCGCTCGGAAACGCTGCCAGACCCATCACTGTCCGCTGCTGCTGGCATCTGCAACGCCGTCCATTGAAAGCTACTACTATGCCAAAAAAGGCATCTATACGCTGTTGGAACTGAAACAGCGGTATCGCAATATGCCACTTCCAGAAGTTACAGTTGTAGACATGAACCGGGAACGGCAACTGGGCAATGGGACACCATTCAGCAATGCTCTGATTGATGCGATGCAGGAAACGCTTTCGCATGGCAAACAAGTGTTGCTGCTGCTGAATCGGCGGGGTTATCATACCATGATTAGCTGTTGCTCCTGTAATGAGCCGGTTTACTGCCCCAATTGTAGTGTACCGATGACGTATCACAAAGTCAGCGACCAGCTGATGTGTCACTACTGTGGGCATATGCAGCCGATGCCGGAAACCTGTCCGCATTGCGGTGGGAAACAGTTCCGAAGAATGGGCTTTGGGACACAGCAGATGGAAGAACAGCTGCAATTGCTGTTCCCGAAAGCAAGGGTGCTCCGCATGGATGCGGACACAACTGGCTCTCGATATGCCTATGAGGAAAAGTTTGCAGCATTCCGCAACAAGGAATACGAAATTATGGTTGGTACGCAGATGATTGGAAAGGGACTGGATTTTCCAGATGTCACGCTGGTGGGCGTGCTCTCTCTTGACCAAGCACTGTTTGCCGGCGATTTTCGCAGTTATGAGCGAACATTTTCTCTGATTACGCAGGTTGTCGGCAGAAGCGGACGGGGTGATACCGCCGGACGTGCGATTTTGCAGACGTTCTTGCCCAATCACTATGTCTTGCAGCTGGCAGCCCAGCAGAATTATCCGGTCTTTTATGAGCAGGAATATGCCATCCGGAAAACCATGCTGTTTCCGCCATTCTGTGACCTGTGCATACTGGGATTTGTCGGCGAAAAAGAAGAAACCGTTGCCGCTGCTGCTGCAGAGGCTGTCCGGCAGATTCAAGTCTATGTGAAAGAGCAGGCGTTTTCCTATCCGCTGTGGGTGCTGGGGGCAGTTCCCTGCCACTATGAACGGCTGAAAGGAAAATATCGGTATCGAGTCATTTTAAAATGTAAGAATACATCACCATATCGCACGCTGATTCGGGCTGCCCTAGAGGCAGTCACCGCACAGAAAGCATTTGCAAAGCTCTATCTGTATGCGGATATGAATGGCGATATTGGCGTATAATAGATAGAAGGAGATCAAGATTTTATGGCAATTCGTAGAATCCGAAAAGAGGGTGATCCGGTTTTACGCACGGTGTGTAAACCGGTAACACAATTTGACGAATCCCTGTGCCGTCTGCTGGACGATATGCAGGAAACCTTGAAAGATGCTGGCGGTGTTGGTCTGGCAGCACCGCAGGTTGGCATTCCGAAGCGGCTGTTTATTATGGACTTGGGTCTGCCACAGATGATTGAAGCCATCAATCCGCAGATTCTCAAAGCCAGCGGAAAGCAGCACGTTGTAGAGGGCTGCCTTTCCTGTCCGGATACTTGGGGCTATGTTGACCGCCCGAAACGCTGCCGGATGCGGGCACAGAACCGCAAGGGCGAATGGTATGAAATGGCCTTTGCAGACTTGGGGGCACAGTGTGCCTGCCACGAAAATGACCACTTAGACGGTCATTTGTTCGTGGATATTGTAACGGAATTTGTAGAACCAGACGAAGAAGAGGAATGAGCATTCATGAGAATTGTATTTATGGGAACGCCGGATTTTGCCGTTCCTTGTTTGCAGGCACTGCTGCAACAGGCATATGAAGTGGTCGGTGTCTTTACGCAGCCGGACAAGCCAAAGGGCAGAGGATACAAGATGATTCCGCCGCCGGTGAAAGCCGCTGCGGTAGAAGCAGGGCTGTCCGTGTATCAGCCGCTTTCCCTGCGAAAGGGAGAAGAAGCAGAACAGGCGATGCAGACCTTGCAGGAATTAAACCCGGATGTCATTGTGGTGGTTGCCTATGGGCAGATTCTGCCGAAAGCCGTTTTGGATTTGCCAAAGTACGGCTGTATCAATATTCACGGTTCACTGCTGCCAGCTTATCGGGGAGCAGCACCGATGCAGATGTGTCTATTGAATGGGGAAACAGAAACCGGAGTTACCTCCATGCAGATGGCAGAGGGCTTGGATACAGGCGATATGCTGGTAAAGGCAGCATTGCCGATTGGAGCAGATGAAACATTTGCTTCTCTGCATGACCGCCTTGCAGAACTGGGGGCATCGGTGTTGCTGGAAACACTGGAAAAGTTAGCAGCTGGAACACTACAGCCAGAACCGCAGGACGATGCAAAATCTTCCTATGCAGGCAGAATTACAAAGGAAATGTCTGCCCTGCACTTTGAACAGCCAGCAAATACCCTGCACAATATCATTCGGGGCATTACTGGTTTTACAACACTCGATGGAAAGCGGCTGAAAGTCTATGCTTCTCACGTTGTCACTACTGCGATGCCGGAAGAATTGCCGTGCGGAGCGGTTGCTGATGCAGAAAAGCTGATTGTAAAATGTGGCGATGGCTTGGGCTTGCAGCTGCTGGAAGTACAGCCAGAGGGCAAAAAGCGGATGAAAGCCGCTGATTTTCTGCGGGGAAAATCCATTCCTTATGGAACGGTTCTCGGCAAAGCAGAACAAAAATAATTTCAAAACGGTTTTACCGGAAAGGAGCAGAAGCGTATGGGATATGGTTTATTGCTCATTGGATTTCTCATCTGTGCGATTGCCTCTTGGAATGTCAATGCAACCTTCAAGCGGTATCAGAGTGTCAGCAATCGGCGAGGGATGACAGCAGCAGAGGCTGCCCGTCAGATTTTGGACGACAATGGGTTGCAAACGATTCGGATTGAACGGGTCAGCGGAAGCCTGACGGACCACTACGACCCGAGAGCCAATGTCATCCGGCTTTCTGATTCTGTCTATGATTCTACATCTGTTGCAGCCATTGGCGTTGCAGCCCATGAATGCGGACATGCAGTACAACATGCGGTCGGATATACCCCGATTAAAATTCGGCAAGCCATCATTCCGGTTACGCAGTTTGGCTCGTATGCATGGTATTTTGTATTGGTCTTGGGGCTGATTCTCAGTTCTCGACCGCTGGTTTATGGCGGTATTCTGCTGTTTTCTCTGATTGTGCTGTTTCAGTTTGTAACACTGCCTGTGGAATTTGATGCCAGCCATCGAGCACTCAAAACCTTGGATGCCTATCATATGCTGGATGATGACGAAATCGGCAGTGCTCGAAAGGTATTGACCGCAGCGGCAATGACGTATGTTGCTTCTCTGGTCAGCTCCATTTTACAACTGGTACGGCTGTTAGGCTTGGTAGATCGGAGAAAAGATTGATGCAGGGAAGAAAATTTGCAGTACAGTTATTAGACCAGACCGAGCAGGCAGGCAGCTACTCCAACCTGCTGTTGGATCATGCGTTGCATCAGGTCGAAATGGAGCAGAAAGAAAAAAATCTCTGCACCGTTTTATTTTATGGCGTACTGACTCGCCGGATTACACTGGATGCGATTTTAAAGAAGTATAGCAAAAAGCCCATTGCAAAATTAGATCCGACTGTGCGGAATATTTTGCATGTGGGCTTGTATCAGCTGCTCTATCTGGATCACATCCCAGACCGTGCAGCGGTAGACGAAAGCGTAAAACTGACGAAACAGTGTCGAAAAGCAAGTGCAAGCGGGTTTGTCAATGCGGTTTTGCGGTCGTTTTTACGGGATGAAAAGCAGATTCCGCTGCCGAAACAGAAAAAACAGGCAATTTCCATTCAATATGCTGCACCGCTCTGGCTGGTGGACTTGCTCTTGAAACAGTATGGAGAAACAGAAACGATTGCGTTTCTGGAAAACGCCTTGCAGCCAGCTCCGCTGACCATTCGGCGGAATCCGCTGCTGGCAACGGAAGAACAGCTGCTGGAGGCACTTCAGGAACATCAGATTCAGAAACATCCGCTCGTGCCGGATGCCTATTTCTTAAAGGGGGGAAACCTCCGGAATCATCCGGCATTTCAAAAGGGCTGGTTTCATGTGCAGGATGCTGCCTCGCAGATTTGCTGTCGGGCAGTTGGAGCAAAGCCGGAAGAAACCGTACTGGATGTCTGTGCAGCTCCGGGCGGAAAAACTTGTACCATTGCAGAGTATATGCAGGGAACAGGGCAGATTTTAGCGTTTGAATTGCAGCCGAAGCGTGTTCCGCTGATTGCAAAGGCAGCAGAACGGCTGCATTTGTCCAATGTCACAGCTCAGCAGGGCGATGCAAGCGTATACAATCCAGCATTGCCGCAGGCTGACCGAGTATTGTGTGATGTGCCTTGTTCTGGCATAGGCGTGATTCGGCGAAAGCCGGAGATTCGGTATAAAAATCCGGAGAGCTTTTCCGATTTGCCAGCCATTCAGGCGGCAATTTTAGAAACCGCATCCCGTTATGTGAAAGTGGGCGGGACGCTGCTGTATTCCACCTGTACGATTCGACAGGAGGAAAATGCAGACGTGGTGACGGCATTTTTAGCAAAGCACAGCGAATTTGTACCGCAGTCCGTTCTGCCGGAATGGGGCGGAAAATGGGCGGAATCCATGGTGACTCTGCTGCCGTCTGACTGTAACAGCGATGGGTTCTTCTTGGCAAAATTACAGCGTGTGCAGGAAGGGTGACCGGAATGGAACAACAAGACATACTTTCTATGACTTTGCCGGAATTACAGGCAGCTGTACAGGAATTGGGCGAGCCAAAATTTCGAGCAAAACAGATTTTTAACTGGCTGCACCAGAAACGGGTGACTGATTTTTCTGAGATGACTACGTTATCTTTGCCATTTCGAGAACGATTGGCATCCGATTTTTATATCAATCGGCTAAAAATTGCAAAAAGACTTGCATCTTCGGTCGATGATACGGTAAAATACTTATATGAACTGCCAGACGGCAACTATGTAGAAACCGTCTGCATGCAGTATCACCACGGCACAAGCCTGTGCATTTCAACACAGGTGGGCTGCCGGATGGGATGTCGGTTCTGTGCATCTGCCATTGCAGGATTCGTGCGGAACTTGACACCAGCAGAAATGCTCCTGCAAGTTTATGAAACGGAACGAGCACAGAATTGCAAGATCTCCAGTTTGGTGCTGATGGGTATCGGCGAACCGCTGGATAACTTTGACAATGTACTGCGGTTTTTGCAGCTGCTTTCCGACCCGAACGGGTATGGCATGAGTTTGCGGCACGTTACCGTTTCTACCTGCGGCGTTGTGCCGAAGATTCTGGAGCTGGCAGAACAGCGGCTGGGGCTGACGCTATCTGTTTCCCTGCATTGCCCGAACGATGCCGGAAGAAGTGCCATTATGCCCATCAATCGTTCTTATCCGATTGATGTTCTGCTGGATGCCTGTCAGACCTATTTTGAAAAGACTGGAAGACGGGTCACGTTTGAGTATGCCGTGATGGATCAGGTCAACAGTGCGGAGCAGGATGCAGCAGCACTGGCAGAACGCTTGAAAGGGCTGCATGCTCATGTCAACTTGATTCCCATCAATCCAGTCAAGGAGCGGAATTTTCACACCTTAAAAAAGACGGTTTTGCAATTTCAAAAGACCTTAGAACGATATGGAATCCCTGCCACGATTCGGCGTACACTGGGCAGCGATATTGAAGCTGCCTGCGGTCAACTGCGACGGGATGCCATTCAAAAATAAAAAACATAGAAACAGGGGGGAATGCATTGAATTTTGCAACTGCAACACATATTGGTTATGTGAGAGAGGAAAATCAGGACTGTGTCGAAATCCGGACGTTTCCAGATGGCGTTCTGGCACTGGTTTGTGACGGAATGGGCGGAGAACGCTCCGGAAAAGAAGCCAGTACCCGTGCAACTGAAATTTTTCTGGAATGCATGGAGGAACGCTGTCAAGAGCCGATGCAGACCTATGAAATCCGAAATGCGATGATGGCAGCGGTGTCTGCCGCCAACAGTGTCATCTATACTGCCGCAAAGCTGAACTATCAGAATTTTGGCATGGGAACGACTTGCGTGGCTGCGTTCTGGAATCAAGAGGGCGTGACCATTGTCAATGTCGGGGATAGCCGTGCTTATTACTATGCAGATGGCGTTTTGCAGCCGATTACCATTGACCATACACTGGTCAATTTTCTGCTGTTTTCCGGAAAAATCAAAGAAGAGGAATTGGAAACCCATCCCATGAAGCACATGCTGATTCGAGCAGTTGGTGTCGAAAAAACGGTGGAAGCAGATGATTTCTTTTTGCCCTATACGGACGGCATGAAAATCCTGCTTTGTTCGGACGGACTGCATGGATTCTGTACCGAGGAAGAGATGCAGGAAATCTTGCAGCAGGAAAAGCCTGCACAGGAATTGGCGGATGAACTGCTGCAGCTGGCGTTGGAGAAAGGCGGCAGGGATAACATCGCAATTGCAATCATTACAGATTAACATCATCGGAGGGAGCGTATGGATAATTATATCGGCAAACGGCTGGACGGTCGCTATGAAATTACAGAGCTGATCGGTCAGGGCGGTATGGCAAATGTGTATAAGGCAACAGATGTGCTGGATAATCGAATTGTTGCCGTGAAAATCCTGAAACGGGAATTTTCAGAGAGTGATGAATTTCTGCGGCGATTCCGGAATGAATCCAAGGCAATTGCCGTTCTTTCTCATCCCAACATTGTCAAGATTTATGATATGGGATTTTCAGAGAAGCTGCAATATATCGTCATGGAATATATTGACGGCATCACCTTAAAAGAATACATCGACAGCGAACGGGTTCTGAACTGGAAAGATGCGGTGCATTTTATTATTCAGATTTTGCGGGCATTACAGCACGCCCATAACCGTGGAATCGTTCATCGGGACATCAAGCCGCAAAATATCATGCTGCTGACAGACGGAACGATTAAAGTCATGGACTTCGGAATCGCCAAGTTTGCACGGGAAGAAAGCATGACTGCAACCGATCAGGCAATCGGAACGGTACACTACATCAGTCCGGAGCAGGCAAGAGGGGACGTGACGGATGAAAAGAGCGATATTTATTCCGTTGGTGTCATGTTTTATGAGATGCTGACCGGACAAAAGCCGTTTGATACCGATAATCCGGTTTCCATTGCCGTGATGCATATCAAAAATATTCCAGTTCGGCCGAGAGATATTAACCCGAATATTCCTTCCGGTCTGGAAGAAATCATCATGCATGCGATGGAAAAAGATGCGGAAAACCGCTATCAGACTGCCTCCGATATGATTCGGGATATTGAAGCCTTCAAGCAGAACAACCAAATTATTTTCGGCTATTACAGTGTGCCGCTGGTACAGCAGCGAGCAGCGGAGAACGGTAGAATGCAATACGGTATGCCGCCGCAACAGTCGGTTGCACCGATGCAGCCACAGCAGCAACCAGAATATCTGCCGGAAGAACCGGATGAGGATGAAGATGACTATGAAGAACCGGATGAATATGAACCAGAGCCAAAACAAAAATCTCTGGTCGTTCCGATTTTGACAGCCGTCACAGTGGTCGTCATTGTTGTGGCGGCAGTCTTTATTGTTGCCCTGCTGACGAATCCAAACTTGCTGCGGAAGTCGGTGGAAGTGCCGAATCTGATTGGTATGACCTATGATGATGCGGTCAAGAACTATGATAAGGACATTGTGCTCAGTGTTGAAGAAGAAGATTACAACGATGACTATGCAGCTGGTACGATTTATAATCAGAGTGAAGACGCTGGAACAAGAGTTGACCGAGGCGACAACAACAAAATTCGAGTTGCGGTTGCAGTCAGCAAGGGGACACAGATGATTTCTGTTCCGGAAGTCAAGGGCTATTCTGAAGCAGAAGCAAAGAATATGCTGACCGATTTGGGCTTCCAAGTACACGAGATTCAAGAGGCAAGCAGCTCTGATGATGGCATTGAAAAGGGAAATTGTATCCGAACCGACCCGGCATATGGTACAGAATTGAAGGTTGGCAGCAACATTGATTTGTATGTCAGCACGGGGATTGCCGTTGATGAAATCACCGTTCCGCAGTTTGTCGGCATGACACAGGCAGATGCAGAAACGGAATGTGCAAGAATCAACTTGAAGATTGCAAGCGTGGAAGAAGTCGATTCCGATAAGCCACAGGGTGAAATCGTAGAACAGAGCTTGAAAGCATACAGTGCAACCAATGCTGGTTCGGATATCAGCTTTAAGATTAGTAACGGCAGTGCACCGGAAGGCGAAATTAACTATGGAATGTATCTCCCATCTGACATCACGGGCAAGTATACCGTTGATTTCACTATGGATGGAAAGGTGATCCAGAGTTATCCGTTTGTTGCAGAAACCGCTGGCGGTATGATTAGCATTCCAGTCAAGGGAACGGGACAAAAGCAGGTGACGGTTTCTGTAACAGGTGACAGCACTGGCATGACCGCTCGACTGGGTGTTTATACGTTTGACTTTACAACTGGCGTTTTCACTGCGATTTCAGAGGACTTTGAATCTGCATTTTCTGCGGTGACACCGCAACATACAGAAGCCGCTCCTGCTGCAACCGAAGCCCCTACTGCACAGCCGGAGGAATCACAGGAATGATGCAAGAGAAAGAATCAGGCAGAATTTTACAGTGTATCGGTGGAATTTATACCGTCGCAACCGATTCCGGAACGGTTTCCTGTAAGGCAAGAGGGGTATTCCGAAAGCGAGGCATGACCCCTTATGCCGGAGATCTTGTCACCGTGGAACAGGGTGTGATTACCGAGATTCTGCCCCGAAAAAATAGCATCATCCGTCCGCCACTGGCAAACTTAGACCAGCTATTGTTTGTGACCTCCACCTATAAGCCTGTTCCGAATCTGCTGTTGCTGGATCAGTTCATGGCAGTTGCGATTTATAAGCAGATTCAACCGGTTTTGGTGCTGACCAAGTTGGACTTACAGGACGGAGCAGCCTTGCAGGAACTGTATACCAATGCTGGAATTCCCGTATATCCGGTTTGTTATGACCAGCCGGATACGCTGGAGGCAGTGCGTGCTTGCCTGCGAGGAAAAGTCAGTGCCTTGACGGGAAATTCCGGTGCTGGGAAATCCACGCTGTTGAATGCGTTGTATCCGGATTTACAACTGAAAGTTGGAGAAATCAGCGAGAAGCTGGGACGTGGACGGCATACGACCCGACAAGCTTCGCTGTATCCGCTGGATGGCGGTTATATTGCAGATACGCCCGGATTCTCTACGTTTGAACAGGAACAATATGCACGCATTCCCAAGGAAGAATTGGCGGATTGTTTTCCGGAGTTCGCTCCCTATCAGGGAAGCTGTCGGTTTCAGGACTGTGCCCATGTTTGTGAAAAGGGCTGCGGTGTTCTGGCGGCCGTGCAGGATGGCAGCATTGCAGAAAGCCGTCATGCCTCTTATGTTGCCATGTATGAGATTGCAAAAAAGCGAAAGGACTGGGAACAATGAAACGGGCAGTGATTTTTTCCGGCGGTGCATTTGAGAAACCGGATTGGGTGACGTTGCCGAAAGATGCCATGATTCTTTGTGCAGACAGCGGTTTGCGGCATGCCAGAGTGTTGGGCATTTCGCCGGATTGGGTGCTGGGCGATTTTGATTCCAGTTCCGAACAGCCAGAGGGAGAATCGGTCTTGCGGTATCCGCCGGAAAAGGATGATACAGATACGATGCTGGCAGTGAAGCAGGCTCTCTCTTTGGGAGCAGAAGAGATTCAGATTTACGGCGGACTCGGCGGACGATTTGACCATTCCATCGCAAACGTGCAGACACTGCGGTATCTGTCAGAACATGGGGCAGTTGCTTCGCTCTGTGATGCACAGAACTGGATGACGGTGCAGACTGCCGGAACGGTTCGTCAATATCCCAGACGGGACGGCTGGTATTTCTCGTTGCTGTCATTGAGCGATACTTGCACAGGCGTTACCATTACAGGGACGAAGTATTGCTTGCAGAATGGCACATTGCACGCAAATTTTCCGCTGGGAATCAGCAATGAAATCGTTGCCGAGCAGGCAGAAATCTCCCTGCAAACGGGAACGCTGTTGGTCTTATATACGAAAGATGCATAAAAAATGCAGGAATCCGAACCGTTGGATTCCTGCATTTATTTTTTATGAAAGATTCAGGCGGTATGCGACTCTGCCCGCTTGTGATAAAGGAACATACAGACTGCCATGCCAATAATGATGCAATAACCGAGAATACTATATCCGTCCGGAACTTGCTGGAACAGGAAAAAGCCCAGCAATGCCGCAAAAATAATCTGCGTATAGTCATAAACAGAAATATCTTTCGGGGCTGCGTAGAAGTAAGCGTTTGTAACGCCAAACTGTCCGCCAGCTGCGGCAAGTCCTGCTCCAATCAGGGAGAGCAGCTGCTTCCAGGTCATCGGCTCATAGTGCAGCAGCAGCCACGGCAGAGCAACCAGACAGGAAAAGGCAGAGAATAGAAAGATAATCCATGCCTTTGGAACGTGGCGAGTGCCCAAGTAGCGTACCATGGTATAGGCAAATCCTGCCCCGAATCCGCCCAGCAATCCAATACAAGAGGGAAACAGTGAGAGGTTCGAGAACGTCGGCTTGATGATGAACAGGCTACCGATAAACGCACCGCAGATGATGCAGACTTGTTTCCAGGTGATTCGCTCTTTTAATAGCAGCCATGCCAGCAGTACCGAGAAAAACGGGGACATTTTATTCAGCATGGATGCGTCCGAGATGGGAAGATGGTCAATGGCATAGAAGTTGCAGAAGATGCCGACTGTTCCCATAGTTGCTCGTAACAGTAACGCACCCGCACTCTTTTTATCGCAGTGCAGGGGCTGCCGTTCCTTGAACAGCATGATCAAGGCGACCAGCAGGGCAATGAGGTTGCGGAAGAAACTCTTCTGAATAAAGGATAAATCTCCGGCGAGCCGGACAAATGCATTCATCCAAGCAAAACTGAATGCAGAAAAAATCAGGAAACACGTTCCTTTTGTACGGGAAGAAAGTTGCATATTCAATTCGACCTTTCTGATAAAATCTGTATTTATCATAGCACAAACGACGTGTTTTTGCAAGCATAACAAAACAGTTGTCGTTTTTTCGCAAACTACTTGACAAATCAAAAAAAATCTGTTACACTGAACATAAATGAAAGGAAGGTGTCGCCATGCTGAAAGCGATCGGTTCCAGGAAGGATCTGAAGCAGCAGCTGTATTATGAACTCGTTGCCGACTTGTTGGAAAGCAAATCGGTACAAGACTTGAAGCAATACCGCCATCATATCAAAACCACACGGTTTCAACATAGTTTGAATGTTTCTTATTATAATTATCTCATCTGCAAGTTTTTCCACTGGGATGCGGTTTCCGCTGCCCGTGCCGGATTGCTGCACGATTTGTATTTTTATGAAACAGCCGACTATGATGCAACCGAAACCCATGAATCCCACAGTGCCCATCATCCACAAGTGGCATTGCACAATGCAATGCAGCTGTTTTCGGTGAATGCTGTGGAAAAAGACATCATACAAAACCACATGTGGCCGGCAACGCACCACATGCCGCACTACAAAGAAAGCTACGTGATTGTTGTCGTAGATAAATATTGTGCAGCACTCGAATATGTTGCTCCATCCTTGCGGAGTCTGTTCCGGAAGGTGTTCCGGAGAAAACGGGCTGCTGCCTAACAAAATTTAATTTTTCGCATAGCGGGAGCGGATGAACGCCGCTGAGAGGATGTGCAGACACATCGACCGAGAACCTGATTTGGATTATGCCAACGTAGGGAATGCATGATGAACTTGGAATCAAAATTCCTACAGCATACCTGCTGCATTGCGGTATGCTGTTTTTTTATGGAACAAGAAAGGAGTGCTTGCAGAAAGATGCAGCTTACAGATGCCCAGATGCGGCTCTATGCCATTACCGACGACCGCTGGTTGAATGGTAGAACTTTATACGATTGCGTGGAAGATGCCTTAAAAGGCGGTGTGACCATGCTGCAAATTCGGGAGAAACATTGCAGCACGGAGAAATTGACTGCACTTGCCATTCCGATTGTGTCGCTTTGTCACCGTTATCACGTTCCCTGTATCATCAATGACGATGTACAGGCTGCCAAGGATAGCGGTGCGGATGGTGTTCATGTTGGACAGGACGATACCAGCATTGCACAGGCAAGAGCTGTGCTCGGTGCAGGAAAATGGATTGGAACAAGTGCCCACAATGTTGCAGAGGCAAGAAAAGCCCAGCAGGATGGGGCGGATTACATCGGAACAGGGGCAGTGTTTGGCTCGGCAACGAAACAGGATGCAACGCCGCTTTCGCTGCAAATGTTACAGGAAATCTGTCAGGCAGTCACCATTCCGGTTGTCGCTATTGGTGGCATTACAGCGGAAAACGCTTTGCAGCTGCGTGGATTTGGCGGACAGGGCATTGCGGTCATTTCGGCGATTTTTGCGAAGCCGGATTGCACAGCAGCCGCAAAGGAAATGCGACAGCTGGCAGATGCGATTTGTAAAGGAGCAGGAGCATGATAGAGCGAGTACCGGTTTTAACAATTGCCGGCAGTGATAGCTGCGGTGGTGCGGGCATTCAGGCAGACTTGAAAACCATGACGGCTCTGTATGTTTACGGCATGAGTGCCATCACTGCTCTGACGGCACAAAATACGCTTGGCGTGCAGGGAATTCTGCCTGTTTCAGCGGATTTTTTGGGGCAGCAGCTGGATGCGATTTGTACAGATATTCCGCCGGAAGCGGTGAAAATCGGCATGATTGCCAATCCAGAGCAGGTGGATATCATCTGTGCCAAAATTCAGCAGTACCACTTGAAAAAGGTCGTTGTTGATCCGGTCATGGTGGCAACCACAGGGGCAGAATTGACCGAACGCACAACTGTGGATGCGATGCGGGAACAGCTGTTTGCACAGGCGGATTTATTAACGCCAAACCTCTCGGAAACAGCGGTTCTGCTCGGAAAAGCTGTTCAGACGGTGGAAGAAATGCAGGCAGCTGCAAAACAGCTTGCGGAACAGTATCAGACAGCGGTTTTGGTCAAGGGCGGTCACCTGACAGAAGATGCGATTGATGTGCTCTATGACGGCAGCACAATGCAGTGCTTTTCTGGAGCGAGAATTGCCACGAAGAATACCCATGGAACAGGCTGCACGCTCTCTTCTGCCATTGCGGCAAACTGGGCAAAGGGACATTCCCTTTCGGAGAGCGTCCAGCAGGCAAAATTATATGTTGCAAATTGTATCCAAGCAGGGTTGCAGATTGGACACGGAAACGGTGCAATCTGTCACAACTATGCAGAATAAAATGATGGAAATCAATGATGGAGGAATCACATGCAGACTTATCACACACAAATGGAAGCAGCCAGAAAGCATATTATCACCCCACAGATGAAAACTGTTGCAGAAAAGGAACGGGTCGATGTGGAATGGCTGCGGGAACGGGTTGCAGCTGGAACGATTTGTATTCCGGCGAACATTCACCACACCTCCCTTTCTGCGGAGGGAATCGGCACAGGACTGCGGACAAAAATTAACGTGAATCTGGGCATTTCTGGCGACTGCCACGACTACACAGACGAAATGAAAAAAGTTGACCTTGCGATTCAGTTCGGTTGCGAAGCCATTATGGACTTGTCCAATTATGGAAAAACCAGCACGTTCCGGAAACAGCTGATTGAAAAATCTCCGGCAATGATTGGAACAGTGCCGATGTATGATGCGATTGGCTATCTGGAAAAGGATTTGAAGGAAATCAAGGCAGAGGATTTCTTGCGGGTCATCGAAGCCCACGCAAAGGAAGGCGTTGACTTCCAGACGATTCATGCCGGCATTAACCGCCGTGCGGTGGAAGCCCTGAAGCGGCAGAAGCGAGTAACAAATGTCGTATCTCGTGGCGGTTCGTTGATTTTCGCTTGGATGGAAATGACTGGGAACGAAAATCCATTCTATGAATATTATGATGAAGTGCTGGAAATCCTAAGAACCTACGATGTTACGATTAGCCTTGGCGATGCACTGCGTCCAGGCTCTACCGCAGATAGCACCGATGCTGCCCAAATCAGTGAGCTGATCGAACTGGGCGACCTGACAAAACGAGCATGGGAAAAGGATGTACAGGTCATGGTAGAAGGCCCGGGACATATGGCAATGAATGAAATCGCTGCCAATATGACCTTACAGAAGCGGCTGTGCCACGGTGCACCGTTCTATGTATTAGGGCCGCTGGTAACCGATATTGCACCGGGCTATGACCATATTACTTCCGCCATCGGTGGAGCAATTGCCGCATCCAGCGGTGCAAACTTCCTGTGTTATGTTACACCAGCGGAACATTTGCGACTGCCGGATTTGCAGGACGTTCGAGAGGGCATCGTAGCATCGAAAATCGCTGCCCATGCGGCAGATATTGCGAACGGAATCCCATATGCAAGAGAACAGGACAATCGGATGAGTGAAGCCAGACAGAGAATCGACTGGGAAGGTATGTTTTCGTGTGCGATTGACCCGGAAAAGGCACGGAATTATTTTGAAAGCCGTCCGCCGCAGGAACGGCATACTTGCTCGATGTGCGGAAAGATGTGTGCAATGCGGACATCCAACCGGATTCTGAACGGGGAAGATGTAACATTCTGTGAAGCAGATTCCGAATAATCATAAGTTTTTTGGAACGATGGCTTTGAAAATCCTGAAAAAAATCGAAAAACTACTTGACAAGGAACGCTTTTTCGGTTAAAATCTTAATTAAGAATGATTCTTGATTAAGGAGACAGGTTCATGAAAAACAGAAACACGTTACAACGCAGACTGGTGTTGGAAACGGTACGGCGTATGCGAAATCATCCGACTGCGGAGGAGATTTATCTTGCCATTGCAGCAGAAAATCCATTGATTAGCAAAGCAACTGTTTATCGGAATCTCAAGTTGCTCTCGGAACAGGGAGAAAGCTTGCGGATTCCCATTCCAGACGGAGCGGATCGATTCGATTTTCATGTTGCACCGCACTATCATATCAAGTGTCGGGTTTGTAGTCAGGTATTTGATGTAGATATGCCATATCAGGGGAATCTTTGTGACCAAGTGACCGATGCACAAGGATTTCAGATCGAATCCCATCAAATTCTCTTTATTGGTGTCTGTCCGGATTGTCAGAAAAAGGAAAAGGAGCAGAAACCATGAAACCATTAAAAGGAAGTCGTACGGAAGCCAACTTAATGGCAGCGTTTGCCGGAGAAACACAGGCAAGAACGAAGTACACGTATTATGCTTCTCAGGCAAAAAAAGACGGTTATGTGCAAATTTCAAAGATTTTTGAAGAAACCGCTGCCAACGAAAAAGAACACGCAAAAATCTGGTTCAAGCTGCTGCACGGCGGTGCAATGCCGGCAACCACGGAGAATTTGAAAGATGCCGCTGCTGGTGAGCATTTTGAATGGACAGATATGTATCAGGAATTTGCGGAGCAGGCTCGGGAAGAGGGCTTCGACCAGATTGCAGACCTGTTTGAAGCAGTCGGAAAGATTGAAAAGACACACGAAGAACGCTTTCGCAAGCTGCTTGCCAATGTCGAGGGCGGATATGTGTTCTCGAAAGACGGCGATACCATCTGGGAATGTGCAAATTGCGGACACATTCACATCGGAAAACAAGCTCCGGAAGTCTGTCCGGTCTGCAATCATCCGCAGTCGTATTTTCAGGTGAAAGCAGAGAATTATTAAACGGGATTTTCATTTTAAACATCAGGAAAAGGCTGCCTGTGCAACAACAGGCGGCTTTTTTTCGGAAAACAGAGAGGGATGGGTTTCATTGAAAGGAAATCGGTACTGGGTACGAGTTCAAGCCAGAGTGCTGCATTATGGCATTCATGTTTTGTCACACCTGCGGCTCTTGATTCGTTGGATTTTCTTAGCATTGGTGGCTGGTGTTGTGGCTGGTGGCGTGGGAGCTGCTTTTGCATGGGGCATGACCGCCGTCACAAACTTGCGGACACAGCATCCATGGTTGTTATTTTTGCTGCCGGTGAGCGGTCTTGCCATCGTTGCACTGTATCGGGCTTGTCACTTTGAAAAGGACAGCGGAACAAATACGGTACTTGCGATGATTCATGCAGAAAAAGAGATTCCGGCTCGCATGGCACCGTTAATTTTTATTTCCACCATGCTGACGCATTTGTGTGGCGGTTCTTCTGGTCGAGAGGGGGCAGCCCTGCAAATTGGCGGCAGTTTGGGAAATCTGCTGGGCAGAGTCATGCGGTTACAGCCGGATGACCGACGGGTTTTGGTCATGTGCGGAATGAGTGCAGCATTTTCCGCCGTCTTTGGAACGCCATTGGCAGCCGTCTTTTTTGCGTTGGAAGTGGGCAGCGTGGGTATTATCTACTATGCAGCCCTTGTGCCCTGCGTCACCGCTTCGTTTTGTGCAGATGCCATTGCAAAATTCTTTCGGGTGGAGTCTGAAAGCTATCCGCTGATTGTTAGCATGGAGTGGTCGGTTGCTCCGCTGGCAGCTACTGCTTTGCTGGGGATTCTGTGTGCAGGATTGAGCGTTTTGTTCTGTATTTCATTACATGAAACAGGCTGTCTATTGAAGAAAAAAATCCCGAATGCTTATATTCGGATTGCCGTGGTTGGCGTTGTTCTGGTGATTTTAGGATTATTGCCCGGAAATTCCGATTACTTAGGAGCAGGCATGCCGATTTTGATTCGGGCACTTTCCGGAAAAGTTGTCTGGTATGCGTTCTTGATGAAGCTGTTGTTTACCGTTCTGACAATGGCAGCCGGATTCAAGGGCGGTGAAATTGTGCCCTCGTTCTTTATCGGGGCAACATTTGGCTGCCTGTATGGCTCGATTCTGCACCTTTCGCCGTCCATGTTTGCAGCACTGGGGATGATTGCCGTTTTCTGTGGCGTGACGAATTGCCCGTTGACTTCGCTGCTGATTGCGTTTGAATTGTTTGGCATGGAGGCAATGCCGTATTTTCTCATTTGTATCGCTGTCAGCTATATGCTTTCGGGATATTATGGCTTGTATCACAGTCAGAGAATTGTCTATTCCAAATATAAACCAAAGTATGTGAACCGCAAAACCAGAGAATAAGCACAGAAAAATATGATTTTCACTACAAATAACCGAATCTACTTGATTTTAACCGGATAATCGTGGTATAATAGGAGAAAAATAGACAGGGGAATTCACATGAATGAACATTGCAACATCTTAATTTTGTCTGTGACTGCCGGAAATGGACATAACTCCGCAGCAGCTGCCTTAAAGGAAGAATTTGACCGGCAAGGGGTCAATTGTCATATTATGGACTTGTTTCAGTATCTTTCGCCACTGGCTGCAAAATTGATTTCAGATGGATATGACCATCTGACAAAACGCTTTCGGTTGGCATGGAAAATTGGCTATGGGGTCGCTTTGCATGATACGACCTTTAAAATTCCGCCACGCTTGATTGCAAGCACTTCTAACTTGCAGAGTATGCAGCAATATTTGATTGACCAGAAAATTACCCATGTTGTCTTTACGCATCCGTTTGCAGGCGTTCTGCTGCAAACCTTGAAACAATATCAGGCGATTGCCATTCCGACGTTCGGCATCCTGACAGACTTTACCATTCACCCGTATTGGTGGGACTGCACGCAGAATGATTATTTTATTTTACCGCATGCAGACTTGATTCCGGCAGCGGAAAAAAACGGTTTTCAGCGGAAGCAGCTGAAAGATTTTGGAATTCCGGTTTCCTCTGCATTTGCCAGACATCCGGAAAAAATGCAGGTACGGACGATGTTGGGCATGCCTGTGAATTTACCGACTGTGTTGGTCATGGGCGGCGGTGTCGGCTATGGAAATCTTGTCAAGACGGTGCAGGAGATTGACGAACACGCCAAGCATCCGCTGCAAACGATTGTTGTTTGCGGCAGAAATACCGAGAGTCGGGATGAATTGCTGCAATTGCAGGCATCGGGCAGCTTTTCGCATATCGTGCATATTTATGGCTTTACGCATCAAGTGCCACTGCTGATGGCAGCATCTGACTGCATCATCACCAAGCCCGGCGGAATTACCACTTCAGAAGCCCTCTCTGCATCGCTGCCAATTGTGGTCAGCAAGCCGATTCCAGGGCAGGAGGAAAAGAATGTGGAATTTCTCCAGCAGTATGATGCAATTTGTGTGCCAGAAAAATATCGGTTCTCGGGTATGTATGCCGCAGATTTGCTATTTGATTCGGTTCGCCTGAAACAGCTGACCCAACACGCTGCACAGGTTGCAAAGCCCCATGCAGCAGCGGACATCTGTTCCTTTGTAAGGGAGTGTAAAAGCATGGTTGCGTTAAGATCATGAAAAAAAGATGAAAAGATAAGTGAATGGATTTGTTTTCGTTCTTTTTTGTTTGATTTCGTTTCGATTCTGATTTTTTTGATGAAATTGAATAAAATCGCTAAAAACTATTGACATTTTTTCAGTGGATATGCTATAATAGAGGCAGACATTCGGAAGATGATTTTCAGAATCAGAAACCGGATGGAAATACGATCGGAATGGTTCGGCGGAGCTTGCTCCATGGAATCAGGACGATGCGAGGAGGAACGCACTATGAAAATGACGATTACTGCTAAGAAAATGCAAATTCCACAAAACTTTACAGAGTACGCTGAAAAGCGGCTGAATTCTAAGCTGGATAAGTTCTTCGGCGAAGAAGCAGACGCAAAGATTACAATGGCAACACACAAGAATCTGATCGTAATTGAATTGACGGTCGATTATAATAATATGAAGTACCGTGCAGAGCAGTCTGCGGTGGATAAGGAAGATGCTCTGGATGCTGCCATTGACAAGATCATTCGGCAGATTCGGCGGAACAAGACCCGTGTGGAAAAGAAACTGAAGGACTCCGCATTCAAGGATGTGGCATATGAGGACGTTGTACCGGAATCCGACTATGAGGTTATCCGGCACAAGAAGTTCGTTATGCATCCGATGGATGTAGAAGAGGCAATCTTGCAGATGAACTTGCTGGGACATACGTTCTTCATGTTCCTGAATGCAAACACCGGTGAAACCAACGTGGTTTATAAGCGTGCAGATGGAAAGTATGCTGTTTTAGAGCCAGTTGCAGAATAACCGCTGATTTTCTAGCAATCGAACAACAAAGGGGACTTCGTGGATGTGCGAAGTCCCCTTTTCTGTGTAGGAGGGCAGGAAAAACCAATGGGAATGGAAGAGAAAATCAAAGCCGGAACGCTGAATGCAGCTGATTGGTTGCAGATTTTGCGTTGTTCGGAATGGGATGACATCCTACGCCAGACCGCTGACCAGCTGCGGCAGGAAGTCTATGGAAAAGATGTTTACCTGCGAGGGCTGATTGAATACACGAATTTCTGCAAGAATAATTGTTATTATTGCGGTATTCGCTGCGGAAATACAAAGGCGGTTCGCTATCGGCTGAGCAAAGAAGAAATTCTTGCCTGTTGCGAAGAGGGCTATGCTCTTGGCTTTCGGACGTTTGTATTACAGGGTGGAGAAGACCCAGCGTCTACAGATGATTGGATTTGCAGCGTGGTTTCTGCGATACGGGAACGCTTTCCGGATTGTGCCATAACGCTCTCCATCGGGGAAAAGAAAAAGAGCAGCTATCAGGCGTATTATGATGCCGGTGCACGGCGGTATTTGCTGCGGCATGAAACCGCAAATCCGGAACATTATCGACAGTTACACCCATCGGAACTGTCGTTAGAAAACCGGAAACGCTGCTTATATGACCTGAAAGAAATCGGGTATCAGGTTGGTTCGGGGTTTATGGTTGGTTCGCCCGGACAGACGCTCTCGCATCTGGTGGAGGACTTGCAGTTTTTGCAGGACTTGCAGCCGGATATGATTGGCATCGGCCCTTATATCGCACAGAAAGAAACGCCTTTTGCTGGACATCCCAACGGAACATTAGCATTAACGCTGCGACTGGTGTCGCTTCTGCGGATTCTGTTTCCGTATGCGTTGATTCCGGCAACCACTGCCCTTGGAACAATTCACCCACAGGGGAGAGAGTTGGGCTTGCAGGCAGGTGCAAATGTCGTCATGCCAAACTTGTCACCCGTTCGGGTGCGAAAGCTGTATGCACTGTATGATGATAAAATTTGTACCGGAGAGGAGTCCGCACAGTGTCGGCACTGCCTGGAACAGCGAGTTGCATCGGCTGGGTATCAGGTTGTAACTGCCGTTGGCGATGTAAAACGATAGAAATTTTGATACAAAAAAACCGCTTCAAGCAAAGAAGCGGTTTTTATTTTATTGCCGTAGGCAAACTGCGGTCGGGCTGGCTCAGCTCGGCGAGGTGGATGATTCCCCACAGTGTGGGGAAATGTCCCGAAGGGACAAAAGGGCAAGGCATCCTTTAAAAATGGAGGGCAAGCTGCCCTCCTTAACAAAGGGATTGATTAGAACATATTAAAATCTAAGAGCTGCCAAACAGCAATTATAATGCAGCTGCCTCCTGTGCAATTTTCCCCATACAGCTTTCAAACGAAACCCCATACCAATAGGTATCTTTATCTGGCAGCGTTGCTTCGATGCAGTCCGTCGTCAGGTTGACCGCAAGAGAAACTGCCTTTTCCAGCGATGCCCCTTTGACAATCGCACCGGAAAGCAGACTGCTGAAAATATCGCCCGTTCCATGTGCAAAATAACCGCCAATGTGTTTCCGGAAAGCAGCATGATACTGGTTGGATTGGCTGTCATAGGCAACTGCTCCATGTCTGCCGTCTGCATACTGAACACCCGTCAGAACCACAGTCGGTGCACCCAAATCGGTCAGTTCTTTCAATAGTTCCTGTATCTCTGCTTCGGTGTAATCTGTCCGATACGGGCGGTCTAACAGCAGGGCTGCTTCCGTCATATTCGGTGCAATGATGTCTGCCTTCTTGCAGAGGGCTTTCATCTTCTGCACGAAATCAGCGGTAAAGCCTGCATACAGCTTTCCAGCATCGCCCATGACAGGGTCAACGATGATAGAGGTGTGTTCGTTGCGGAATGTGTCGAAAAAGTCAGATACAATCTGTACTTGTTCTGTTGAGCCTAAATAGCCTGTATAAATGCCGTCGAACTGCAAGTTCAAGGATTTCCAGTGCGTTGCAATCGCCGGAATGTCACTGGTTAAATCTCGAAAGGTATAGTCTTTGAATTGATAGGTGTGTGTGGAGAGAACCGCAGTCGGAATGACAGCCGTTTCCAGCCCCATCGCACATAGAATCGGGTGGGCAACCGTCAGGGAGCATTTCCCGAAACATGAAATATCTTGAATGGTGACAATGCGTTTTAACATAAAACACGCCTCTTTCTTTCCAATTTGCTTGTAATTAAGGACGGTTTCCCCGTTCTTTTTCTTTTCGGAATGCCTGCTGGGCTTTCATAATGCGAACATCCTGCCCGACAAAGCGTAAAATCGAATAGTTCGCATAAATACGGGACGTAATCCGTTCTTCATAGCGGTTGGAGATGCCATTAAAATCCAGATTGGTGCTGATAATGGTCGGAAGAGAACGGTTCAGTCGAGTGTTAATCAGATTATAAATCGTGGACTGATAGAAAGACGAGTCAAATTCTGTTCCCAAGTCGTCTAAAATCAGCAGGTCACAAGTCAGCAGCAGTTCCATGGTGTCAGTTTCCGGATGTTCTTTTCCAAAGTGTTCTCGTTCAATCTTGCGGAGAAAATTGATGACAGAATCATAGAGAACACTATAACCCCGTTCCAGTGCTACGGAGGCAATCGAAAGGGAAAGATGCGTCTTTCCGAGTCCGGTTTTCCCGAACATCAAAATGCTAGGGGAACTTTTATGGAAATACTGGGCATAGTTTTGGCAGTAAGCGAGAATCTTCTGCATAGCCGTGTAGCAGTCTGAACCGTGTTCTGTTGTTTTGCCACGGTAATAGTCCAGTGAGAACGTATCAAACCGACAGAGTTGCACTTGAGCCGTCTTGTTCAGTTCCTGTGTGGCAAGTTTTCCGGCAAGTTTTAATAGGCAGTGGCAAAATGTTCCGTTTGCATAGCCGGTATCGTTGCAGTCGGGGCACTGGTAGACAATATCTAAATAATTCTGCGGATACCCGTGCTGCACGAGCAGTTTCCGAATCATGGCTTGTCCCTGCTGATTCTGCTGGGCAAGGCGTTGTGTCCGTTTTGCAACATCTTTGCCGGAACGGATAATCTGGATTAAGTCTTGACTGGTATGAAACAGCTGCTGGTTGATTTCCATGATTTCCGGAACGGTTTGTGCGATTTCCGCAAGGTGCTGCTGCTGTGTGGTTTGAGCGTTATTTCTGCGAACAGAGATGGCAGAGAGTGCCTGTTGTAAATACCGTTCGTTCATACGTTGCCTCCGATTGGTTCATCTAGATTATAAATCAAAGAAGCGTATGCCTCTGCATTTTCACTGACGGGAATTTCCGGCTGTTTCTTCTTCCGGATGCGAGGAGATTCCGGCGGTTTGTCGTTTAAATCGACCTCGGCACGAGTTTTATAGCCAGCTTTCATCCAGTCGTTCAGAATGCTCTGCATATAGGGAAATGAGAGCCGGTCTGTTTTTTCAACGGTTTTTTCGTAGGCGTACCGGATTAAATCCATCGGAATGGCTTTTTGTTTCCAGTCATCAATGAATTCCATCTGTTTTGGTGTTGGATTTCGTCGCATTTCGAGTAGCCGCATGATTTGTGCTAAATAGCTGTGCCGTTGTTCCATGTCTTTGATTTCTTCTTGAGCCTGTTGTAGGGTAGTAATGCCCTGATTCCACCAGCGAATTAGAATTTGTTCGATGTAACGCACATTGCATTTTTGAATGGAATGGCAGTAGGAAACCACCATGAGAATGATGTCGCTGGAAAAGTTCAAGTAATCGTGCAGCCAGACGAGGGACTGTTCTTCCATGAAATTCAGCGGTCTGCCATATAGTTGCTGCACCATGCGGAACAGCGTCTGTAGGCTTTCGGAACTCTGAACAGCATCTGCAATGGCAGTTGGCAGGATGGACAATTCCGAACTGGTGCGAATGAGAGCCGCAACTTCCTGCGGCTTTTCTGGAGCAGGTGGTTCTGGTGGTGTGAAGAGGTCGGTTTGTTCCCAGAATAAGAGAGCTTCTTCGACTTGTTCCGGCAGGCATCCGATTTGCTTTCCAACCTGTACGGTGTCAATCGTTTCCGGCTGATGCCGCAGCAGGTAAAGCAGGACTTTTAGCTGAGAGGGGGTTGCAAGTTTGAGATATTGGTCTACAACCGCAGTCGGCACGCTAAACAGGGACTGCCATGCTGGATTTTGGAGGGTCAGTGTCAAGGGTGGGGTCGCTCCTTTCTGAAAAGATAGAAATTCCGGATTGTCCGGAATGGGCTTGGAATCTATTATAACACATTTCGGAATGCTTGTCACGCATTTCAATGAAATTGGTAAAAAAAAACGCCTTTGCAAATTGCAAAAGCGTTTTGGTGCCGATGGTGGGACTTGAACCCACACGTAGTTGCCTACAACAGATTTTGAGTCTGCCTCGTCTGCCATTCCGACACATCGGCTTACGACTTTTATAGTATAGCATACTTTCTCGGATTTGTCAAGTGTTTTTTTCGATTTTTTTCAAATTTTTTTGAGCGGGGAAATCCGGAAAAAAAGAACCGCTTGGGAAATCAAGCGGTTCTGCGGATTGTGGCGTGCCTAGAGGGATTCGAACCCCCGACCTACTGGTTCGTAGCCAGTCACTCTATCCAGCTGAGCTATAGGCACATCTGTCTTACAACATTATTTATTATAGCACACCTTTTTGCATTTGTCAAGGGCTTTTTCAAAAAAAATTTGAAAAAATCGAAAAAAGTTGCCTTGTGCAGCAGGCAACTTTTTCTATTTGGTTCTTAGAGATAATCCTTGATCAGTTTTACACAAGAACGGCAGACCTTTTTATCGTTAAAATCGATCAAATCTTCCGTTTTATTGCACAGGGCACAAGAACTCTGAGCCTTCTGGATGATGATCTTCGTACCCTCTGTGTAAATCTGCAAATAATCGTTGCAGTCGATTTGAAGCTGCCGTCTTAGTTCCTTTGGCAGAACGAAGCGACCGAGGCTGTCAACCCGACGCATAATACCGGAATCTTTCATGATATAACCTCCTTTTTCACCGGATATTATCCATTATACAAAAAATGGGTACGAGTGTCAACGGTAAATTGGTTGCTTTTTCGTTTCGATAAGAAATAAATATAGTACCATAAAAAAAACTGATAAGGCATGCAAAAAAATCTGAAAAAAATTGAAAAAAACACTTGACAAATGCAAAAAGGTGTGCTATAATGTAATAGTTGACTGATGAGATATTAGCTCAGTTGGCAGAGCATACGCCTTTTAAGCGTAGGGTCGAGGGTTCAAATCCCTCATATCTCACCACAACAGGAAAGCGGGGAAATCATTTTGATTTCCTCGCTTTTTTCGTTGATGCAGATATTTGATTGGAAGTAGAAAGCACCGTTTCGCCAAATGTTAGGTTTGCGAAACGGTGCTTGTCTTTTTATTTATAGAAAACTTCCGACAAAGGGCAGGCAGATTGCTCCGGCTGTAATGACAGCCGCCAGAATCAACAGGAGCACCCGCATCAGATTGGAACGGTTCTTTTCTGATTTCATGAAATTCCTCCGTTTGTTCGGGGCGTGGGATTAACCACGCCGTTTTTTTCGGTTATAGCTGCCGGAATTATTTTTGCTGCTGTAAGCGTGGTCACGGCGGAAGCGGTCAGAGCGACCATTTCCGGAGCGTCCGCCGCCGGAACGGTAGTTGCTGCGTTCTTCAAAGAGTTTCACCTTTACAGCATGCCCATTGATTTTCGTGGACTGCATCGAAGCAACAATGTTAGATGCTTCCGCAGCTGGTACTTCAACGGTGGTAAATTTGTCGTAGATGTCAATCTTTCCGAATTCTGAACCAGAAAGTTCCGTTGCTTCCACCAGTGCTCCCAAGATAAAGTTTGGAGCCATGCGTTCTTTGCGTCCAACATTGATGTGCAGCTTAACGGTTGCTGCACCGCTCCGCTTGCCCTTGCGAATCGGTTTTGGGATGTCGAATGCCGGCAAGTTTTTGGTTGCAGCTGTAATTTCTTCCTGCAACAGCAGTGCCAGCAGGGTTTCCGCTGGTGTTCCGGCAGCAATCAGCTGTTCTGCCAGCTGAACGGCTTCTTCCGATGGGGCAGCATTGCTGCACTGTTCCTGTAACCGCTGCTGTAACTGGTCTAACGCTTCCTGCTTCATCTCTGCGGAAGTCGGCAGGTTCAGTTCTTCAATGTTGGCTCTGGTGTACTGGGAAATAGCACGCAGTTCCTGTTCCTGTTTTCTGCCACTGATGATGTTATAGGCAGTGCCTTCTTTTCCGGCACGTCCGGTTCTGCCGATACGGTGAATATAATATTCATGGTCTTGCGGCAAATCATAGTTGAATACAGCATCAACGCCCTTGACATCAATGCCTCTTGCAGCAACGTCCGTTGCAATCAGGATGTTGCATCTACCGTTTTTGAAGCTGTTCATGACCTGTGTCCGCTGCATCTGCTTCATATCACCATGCAGTCCAACGGCTGCAAAGCCACGATTTTGCAGGGCTTCGGTCAGTTCATCCACCATTTTCTTGGTGTTGCAGAATACCATAGAGGAAACTGGCTTTTTCGATGCGAGCAGCAGGTGCAGAGCATCGGTCTTTCTGCCCATTGGAACATTGATGGCATATTGTGCAATAGCATCAACGGTACGGTGTGGGCTTTGAATCTGTACCATCTGGGGGTCTTTCTGATACTGCTTGGTGATGGCAAGAATCGCCGGCGGCATGGTTGCAGAGAACAAAACCGTCTGGCGGTCTTCCGGTGTCTGAGCCAGAACGGATTCGATATCTTCCCGAAATCCCATGTTCAGCATTTCGTCTGCTTCATCTAATACAATCGTTCGCAGATGTTCGAGTTTGAGGGTACGGCGGCGGAGATGGTCCAAAACTCTGCCCGGTGTGCCAACAACAATGTTTGCACCGTTTTTCAGAGCGTGAATCTGCCGTTCCATGCTAGCACCGCCATACACGGCAACGGGTTTTACCCACCGTTTGAATTTTGCAAACTTGCCGATTTCCTCGCAAGCCTGCATGGCAAGTTCTCTGGTCGGGCAGAGAATCAGAGCGTAAACAAAGGGTTCTGCATCCTTTGGAATTTGTTCAATAATGGGAATGCTGAATGCGGCAGTTTTGCCCGTACCCGTGTTGGATTTTCCGATGACGTCTTTGCCTTCGAGCAGCAGGGGAATGGTTTTCGCCTGAATTTCGGTCATTTCGGTAAAATTCTGGGTGGCAATCGCCTGTAACATTTCTGCGGAGAGCGTTGTATTTTGAAATTGCATGTTGCTTCCTTTCTTTTGCATAAAATGGAAGCGTATTCGTAGAACGTGCGAATACGCTTCCATTCTGAACAAGGGGTTTGGGATGGTGAATACGGATTATTCGTCGATGTCTTCCGGCATGCTCCAGTTGTGGTAAACATTCTGAACATCGTCGTTTTCTTCGAGGTGTTCGAGCAGCAGGTTCATCTTTTTAATCTGGTCTTCATCGGTCAGGGTGGTGTAGGTTGCTGGAATCTGTTCCACTTCTGCAGAGAGCACATGATAACCCTTTTCGGTCATGCCGTCCCGCAGGGATGGCAGAACAGACGGGTCACAGCTGATTTCTACCACATCGTCTTCCACAGAGAGGTCGTCTGCATCAAATGCGAAGCAGTCTTCCATAACAGTATCTTCATCCAGACCGGTGTTTTCGAGAACGACCATGCCCTTTTCGGTGAACAGAAACGAAACACAGCCGCTTGTACCGAGGTTACCGCCGAACTTGTCGAAGTAATGGCGAATGTCGCCAGCCGTCCGGTTTTTATTGTCGGTCAGGCATTCTACGATGACAGCAACGCCGTTCGGGCCATAGCCTTCATAGACGATGGATTCATAATTATTCTTATCGCCGCCGCCGGCAGCCTTCTTAATGACACGGTCGATGTTATCGTTTGGTACATTGTTGGACTTTGCTTTTGCAATCAAGTCCCGCAGCTTTGCATTGCTGCTCGGGTCAGCACCGCCCTCTTTGACGCAGACGGTGATTTCTCTTCCGATTTTTGTGAAAATCTTTGCTTTTGCGGCATCAGTCGCTTCTTTTTTCCGTTTGATATTATTCCATTTAGAATGTCCGGACATGGGTGTTCATCCTTTCGATTGATTTTCTGCTGCATCTGCCGTCAAAACGGCTTGGAATGCGGCAGTTTGCCGAATCTGCTGCATCAGTTCCTGCATGCGGTCGGCTGCACCGGTCAGATAGAGATATCCAAACAACGCTTCCAGCCCGGTCGCATAGCGATATTCTGCCTGATGGGCATGCTTGGGAGCGGCATTTCTGCCCCGAAGAAAGACTGCCTGTTCCTCCTCGGTGAGGGTGGGGAGCAGTTCCCGCATGACAGTTGCCTGAAAGCCTGCACAGACCAGTGCCACTTTTTTTTGATGCAGGGCAGCTGGCGGCTGATTGGCAGTGCGAAGCAGCTGTTCCCGAATCAGCGTATCAAAAACGCTGTCGCCTAAAAAGGCGAGGGATAGGGGACTGTATTGTTTGGCATCGTGCGGGCTGAGCGGAGTTTGTGTCATAGGGAGATCCTTTCGGTGTTATGATACAAAGTCGAATTCAAATCCATAGAGGTTGACGGTGTCGCCTTCCTGAATGCCCATTTCTTCCAGCTTGTCGATGATACCGCTGCTGCGGAGCACCTTCTGGAAGTATTGCAGCGAGGAATAGTCGTCCAGATTGACGGTTCGCAGGATTGGTTCGAGGAATTTTGCATCGATATAATAAACGCCGTCTTCGACTTCAATTTCAAATGTTCCCTTTTCGGTGGTTTCTGCCAGTTCTTCAGCGGTGAGCGGTTCTGGCTCATATTGCAGAATCGGCGGCAGTTCGGTCAGCTTTGCACCAATTGCCTGAACGAGTTCTTTCGTTCCCTGCGTGGTGGCTGCTGAGATACAGAAGAAGGGAAGTCCTTTTTCCTGTTCGATATAGTTGCGGAATGCGGCAATCTGTTCTTCGGTTGCCATATCGCATTTATTTGCTGCAACCATCTGCGGACGGGCAGCAAGGTCAGCGTTAAAGCGTTCCAGTTCCTGTTGAATGGTTTCGTAGTCCGTAATCGGATCTCTGCCTTCCGAACCGGAAACATCTACAACGTGCAGAATCAGCCGGCAGCGTTCTACATGGCGGAGAAATGCGTGACCTAAGCCAACGCCATCGCTTGCCCCTTCAATCAGTCCCGGAATATCTGCCATGACGAAAGAAGATTCTGCGTTGCACTGCACCACGCCCAGAACAGGAGTCAGGGTGGTGAAGTGATAATTTGCAATTTTTGGTTTTGCTGCACTGACAACGGAAATGAGGGTGGATTTTCCGACATTCGGATAACCAACCAATCCCACGTCAGCGAGCAGTTTCAGTTCGAGGATGACCTCAAATTCTTCACCCGGAAAGCCAGGTTTTGCGAAACGGGGAATCTGACGGGTAGAGGTTGCGAAGTTGCAGTTGCCTCTGCCGCCGTTTCCGCCCTTTGCGAGAATCTGCGGTTCATCGGTCGAGAGATCCGCCATGATTCTGCCGTTCTTGGCATTCCGGACAATCGTTCCCCGTGGAACTTTAATCACAAGGTCGGGAGCACTTTTTCCGGTGCAGCGTTTTGCACCGCCATTTTCGCCCCGCTTTGCGACATATTTTTTGTGGTAACGGAAATCGAGCAGCGTAGACAAGTTGGTATCTACCTGAAAGACGATATTGCCGCCTTTGCCGCCGTTTCCGCCGTCTGGGCCGCCGGCAGCAACATATTTTTCCCGATGAAACGAAACTGCACCGTCACCGCCGTCTCCAGCTTTGATATAAATTTTAACCTTATCAACAAACATAGCAACCTCATACTCTCTGTCAAATACGGATGGATGGGGGATGAAAAGAAAATCCCAAGCGGAAAAGCTCGGGATTTCTGTCAGATGCTTTGTTTCAATCCACAGTCGGTAATTTCACAGAGCCTGACGTATCATCAGAGGGTTGACTGTGGTTTGCCTCGTGTCAGTGGGGGATACCGATTTCTCTTCGCCCGCCGCTGACGTTTTGACTTGCAATTTCGCTCACCACCTGTAGCAGTGGGAGAATCCTTGCTGTTATTCAATAGAAACGCTTATTCAGCTGTGTAAACGCTGACCTTCTTCCGGTCACGTCCCCAACGCTCGAACTTTACAATACCGTTTACTGTTGCAAACAAGGTATCATCAGAACCGATCTGAACGCCGTTACCCGGATGAATGTGTGTGCCTCTCTGGCGAACCAGAATGTTGCCAGCCTTAACGAACTGACCATCTGCCCGCTTTACACCCAGCCGCTTGGATTCAGAATCACGGCCGTTCTTGGTAGAACCAGAACCTTTTTTATGTGCAAAGAATTGCATACTAATCTTCAACATGGTTATTTACACCTCCGTGTGTTTTATGGTAATTGCCCCTGAACGAATCAGGAAGCGGAAGCATTCCGGATTTGAATACAACCCGGGGCTTCTTCGGTTAAGAGCTGCATTTGCAGGAGCAAGCCCTGCAAAAGCCGTTCTGCATTTACGTCTTGGATCGCATCCACAGAAATAGAAATGCAGTTTTCCTCCACAGCAATTTCAGCCGGCAGCTGATAGATTTCTGTCAGCAGATTTGCGGTCAGCTGTACGGAAGCGGAAACGCTTGCACAGATGACATCCTGTCCGGCATCGGCATATCCGGCATGTCCCGAAACGGAAACACCCGTCAGCCGCTGATTGCGATGATAAAATGTGGCGGTAATCATGATACAGGGAACTTACGCCTCGATGGCTTCGATCTGTACCTTGGTATACGGCTGTCTGTGACCCTGCTTCTTCTTTTCGGACTTCTTCGGCTTGTAAGTCATAACAGTGATCTTCTTTGCCTTACCGTTCTTCAGAACCTTTGCACTTACAGTTGCACCTGCAACATAAGGAGCACCAACGGTCAGACCGTCTTCCTTGCTAACAGCAACAACCTTATCAAATGTAACGGTAGATTCTTCTTCAGCGTTCAGCTTTTCGATAAAAACAACGTCTCCCTGCTTTACCTGATACTGCTTTCCGCCGGTTTCAATGACTGCGTACATGTGTATGCACCTGCCTTCTTTTCAAACTCGCTGTTTCAGGTACACGAAAAAAGGTGTTTCAATTGACCTGAACCCATGCGGTTTTTCTATTATATCATAGTTTCTGCGGAATGTCAAGAATAGTTTCTTTGAAAATGTAAATTTTTTATGACAGGTCGAATTGATGGAAAAATCGTCGGAAATACGGGGCAGTTTCCCGACAAAAGCCGTAGAATTGTGACAAAAATGTGTTGCAATTGTTGTCAGCATTGTCCAAAAATAAAAGCTGGAAATTGTGCTATGTGCCATTTTCCGAAAAGGCATATTTACAAATCGTCTGATTTGTGGTAAAATGAGAAGAGAAAAATGGGACGAATTTACAGCGTTTCCGTTTGCAGAATGATTTTTAGAAAGAGGGGAAGAACCATATGTCAGCTTGGGATACAACACAACATGCAGACCATCCGAATCCGCAGCCATCCGGCAACCGTCCACCCAGACGCAAAAGACCGAGAATTCGCTATGACCGGATTATACTGGTTGCACTGGTTTTGATTGGCTTGATTTGTCTGCTGGTACTGGGCGTGAAGCAGTGTGGAAAAAAGGATACGACCGGAAATAGTTCCTCCGGTGCAGCAACCACTACCACACAGATTTCCACAGAGCCGCTGGAACGAACATTGGCACTGACGGCGGAAGATGTCCATAAGGGCAGCTTGATTCTGGTCAATGCCGACCATGTTTATACATTTGCCGCAGATGATGTCAGCTTAGAAACAGTCTATGAGGGCAGAAACAGTTGTTATGGTGTCAGTGATATGGAAGTTTCTCTGGATACAGATGTCATTGACCATTTCAATCAGCTGATGCAGGCGTATTATAATATCTATGGCAACAGTGATATTATGATTGTCAGCGGATACCGGACACGGGAAGAACAGGCTGCCTATTATGAAAGCAAAAAGACGATGCTGCCAGGTGGATATTCTGATTATCATACGGCACGGTCGTTTGATTTGGTGGTTTATCCGAATGGGATAACCTCCAATTATTATGCAGCAACTGGCGACTATGCGTGGATTGCAGAGCATGCCGCAGAGTATGGATTTGTTTTGCGGTATCCGGACGGAAAAGCCGATAAGACTGGCATCAGTCCAAGAGCGTATACATTCCGGTATGTTGGCGTTCCGCATGCCCTTTATATGTATGAGAATGGGCTTTGTTTAGAAGAATACTTAGAAGAGATTCAGGGCTATTCCGCAGATAAGCCATTGACAATTGATACAGACGGTGGAGAATGGAAAGTTTTCTATATGCAAGCCAACACCAGCGGCAGCACACAAATTGCCGTTCCGCAGGATGCAACCTATACGGTTTCCGGTGATAATGTCGGCGGATTTATCGTTGCCTATCAGGAGACAGGAACAGCAGCCGTTACCACTGCCGCTGATGCAACTGGTGATGCTGCTGAAACAATGGTTGTTACCGAAACGACCGCAGAGAATGCACAATAAACTGAGATTTTATCGATTTTATCAGGACAAAAAGCACTTCCGAAATGGAGGTGCTTTTTTTCTGATTATTTTTCGTAGAAAAAATGTCAGCAGCTATCATGGCAGTCGCAACACTTGCAACCAGCATGGTTCCGTTTTCTGCGGATGCGTTTTCTGTAGATAAAAATTCTAAGTTTACGTATGATTTGAAAGTGGAGGGAACAGCAGACAATCTGATAAAGGTGACGTTTTATACAACGTGCAATCCAGGGGTTTCTGGTCTTTCTGTTGCAGTGAGGTATGATCAGGATAATTTGGAATTTGTGAAAAAGAGCATGGATCCTGATTACGATTATATTACAGCGAAAAAACTATTGATAATCCTGACGATGGGTTTGTTATTACAGCGTCTGCTACCAATACAGGGTCTGATTATGAGGGTCAGGTTTATTTTTCTTACTACTTTAGAGTGAAAAACGAATCTGAAAAACAGACATATGATTTCTCTTCTTGCGTTTTCTCATTACAGTCAAAAAATGAAAATATTGACATTAATCAAAACTTTGAAAATTCGGAAGCATATCCAGACAAAACGGTGATTAGTAAGGAAACTTACACAAGACGAATTGGTGATGTGATTCCAAGTAATTTGGTTGATATGAATGATGTAGTTGAATTGTTGGGAATTACTTCTTTTCTAAATTCGTGTACATCGGATGCGGCAATCTATACAAAAGTTTTAAATAGTATGTTGACTGCTGACTATTCCTACACTTTGAATGATGGAAAGACCGGAACTTATCGGGATCGTTTGAAAAATTCTCTGTATGTGGATGGTGTTCCATTTGCAGAAGTTGCAGATTGTGATTAGAATGGTAAAATTGAGAAAGCGGATGCTGACTTGTTGATTACTTATTATGCACAGGCAGCTGCGAACCAGAATCCAGACTCTTTGATTAACAATGAACTTTCCAAAGTGGTATATGCAGATATTACTATGTAATTTGTCAAAATTGCACAAAAGAATCAGATGAATTTTAGCACTGCTTTTGCTATTTTTAACTTGACAAAGAATCAAATAAGTAATACAATCATATTGTAAACAAAATAATATTGTTGTTTACTTAAGAAAGAATGGATTATTATGAAAAAAACATTATGTGCATGCATGGCAGCTGTATTGGCACTGGCTTCTTTGCCGGTACTGGGTGCAAGTGCAGAAGAAACAACATATGCCCTCGGCGATGTGGACATGGACGGCGTTGTAACGGGTCACGATACGGCGATGGTTTCCCGTTATGTGCTGGATGACACTTACACGTTGACAGAGGAACAGCTGAAGCTGGCAGATGTCAACGAAGATGGAACCGTCGACCAGGCAGATGCTGACAAGCTCTACACGGAAATGCAGGTTTATCCGCTCGGGGATATTGATATGAGTGGAATGGCTGAGGTAGGCGATACTTCGGATATTCTGGTCTACTATGCAAAGGTGAGTGCAGGTCAGAATGTAGAACTGACAGCAGTACAAAAGAATCTGGCAGATGTTGACTTGAATGGAATCGTCGATATTACCGATGCATGCTATAATTTGGCTGGTTATGCACGGGCAGCAGCTGGACTGAAAGCTTATAATCGGGACAATGAAAAGCAGTATTATTATGCTCCAGTTAAAATTGTGATTCAGGATCCAGATGATCCGAATTATACAGGAGATCTTGAACCGGATACGGTTTATGTTCCAAAGACAAATGCTTAACCACTGGCTGTTTGCGAAAAGCAAATAAAAGGAATCAGACCGCTGTGCTGGGAAACCGGTGCAGCGGTTTTTCGTTTGAAATCCGGCATTTTGCACAGGAATGCATAGCCCTGCGGAAAGATTCCGAAAAGTTTTTTAAAATGTTTGGAGAAGTACTTGCAAAATGCAGTAAAATAGTGTAAAATAAAAGAGTACGGTGCGATTGCACTGCAAAAAGGTTTACATTTATTCATGAAAGGATGTCAGAAAATGGCAGGTTTGAACAAAGTAACAGTAGACGATATTGATGTAAAGGGCAAAAAGGTACTGGTAAGAGTAGACTTTAACGTACCGATGAAGGATGGCGTTATCACAAACGACAACCGGATTCAGGCTGCTCTCCCGACTATTAAAAAGCTCGTTTCCGAAGGCGGCAAGGTAATCCTCTGCTCTCACCTCGGTAAGCCGAAGAATGGTCCGGAAGCAAAGTTCTCCCTGAAGGCTGCTGCAGAACGCCTTGCAGAACTGGTTGCTCCGACAAAGGTTACTTTCGTACCGTCTGATAAAGTTGTAGATGACAGCGTAAAGGCTGCTGTAGATGCAATGCAGAACGGCGAAATCATCGTTCTGGAAAACACCAGATTCCGTGGTGCAGAAGAAACCAAGAACGGCGAAGAATTCAGCAAGGAACTCGCTTCCCTCGCAGATGTATTTGTAATGGATGCATTCGGTAGTGCCCACAGAGCACACGCTTCCACTGCTGGCGTTACCAAGTTTGTAAAGACCACCGCAGTTGGTTATCTGATGCAGAAGGAAATCCAGTTCCTCGGCAATGCAGTTGAAGATCCGGTTCGTCCGTTCGTTGCAATTCTGGGCGGTGCAAAGGTTGCTGACAAGCTGAATGTCATTTCAAACTTGCTCGAAAAGTGCGATACCCTGATTATCGGCGGCGGTATGGCTTACACCTTCCTGAAGGCAGAAGGCTATGAAGTTGGTACTTCTCTGGTAGATGACACCAAGCTGGATTACTGCAAGGAAATGATCGAAAAGGCAAAGGCAAACGGCAAGCAGCTGCTTCTGCCGGTTGATACCGTAACCGCTAAGGCTTTCCCAGACCCGATCGATGCAGCAATCGAAGTAGAAACTTACGATGCACAGCACCTGCCGGCTGACAGAATGGGTCTGGATATCGGCGAAAAGACACAGAAGCTGTTCGCTGACGCTGTAAAGTCTGCAAAGACCGTTGTTTGGAATGGCCCGATGGGTGTATTTGAAAACCCAGTTCTGGCAAAGGGCACGATTGCGGTTGCACAGGCTCTGGCTGATACCGATGCAACGACCATCATCGGCGGCGGTGACTCCGCAGCAGCTGTTATGCAGCTGGGCTTCGCTGATAAGATGAGCCACATCTCCACTGGCGGCGGTGCATCTCTGGAATATCTCGAAGGCAAGGAACTGCCGGGCGTTGCAGTGATCGCAAACAAGTAAGAGATTTTGTCTTCTGGGAAGCAGACCGCTTTTCTGCTCCGGTAGAAGAGCGGCTGTTCCAACAGAAAGGAACTGCCAATGTTGAAAAAAACATGGGAACAGATTGCAGATGCTCCGAAAAAAGAGATTGCATTGCCGTTTGCCTGTGGGGTTGCCTGCGGCATTTTGATTGGACTGCTTGCAGTTCCATTCTCCAAAGGCATTGTCATCGGCAGCTATAACAATTGCAATCATCGGGTATCGGATGAATCTGTACGGGAATTGCCGGAACAAGACGGCGAAAATTATGAAGAATAAGGAGCAAATTCAATTATGAATAAGGCACTGAGAAAGGCAATTATTGCCGGCAACTGGAAAATGAACAAGAACCGCAAGGAAGCTGCTGAACTGATTGAAGCACTGAAGCCAATCGCAGCAGACAAGACCTGTGGCGTGATTATTTGCGTACCGTTCACCAATCTGGAAACTGCTCTGCGGCTGACAGAAGGCACGAACATTGAAGTTGGTGCAGAAAACGTACACTTTGAAGAAAAGGGTGCATTCACTGGCGAAATTTCTGCAGATATGCTGACAGAAATGGGCGTAAAGTATGTTATCGTTGGTCACTCCGAAAGAAGACAGTACTTCGGTGAAACCGATGAAACCGTTCGCAAGAGAACCACTGCTGCTCTGAAGGCTGGCATGACGGTTATTCTGTGCGTTGGTGAAACCCTTGAAGAACGGGAACTGGGCATTACAGAAGAAGTCGTTGCAAAGCAGGTAAAGGTTGCTCTGCATGACGCTTGCGAAAAGTGCATCAAGAATGTCATCATCGCTTATGAACCGGTATGGGCAATTGGTACTGGTAAGACTGCAACCGCAGAACAGGCGGAAGAAGTTTGCGGTTTCATCCGGAAGACCGTTGCTGGTCTGTTCGGTCAGGCAGTTGCTGACGGCATGACCATTCAGTACGGTGGTTCTATGAACGAAAAGAACTGTGCAGAACTGCTGGCTAAGGAAGACATCGACGGCGGCTTGATTGGCGGTGCTTCTCTGGTTGCTGAAAAGTTCGGCGTTCTGCTGGAAGAAGCTTCTAAGTAAGCAAATTCTTTTCAGTAAAAATTGCATGAATCAGACAGGCGGTTTTTGATGACCGCCTGTTTTTGAAAAGGAGAAAAAACATGAGTAAAAAACCAGTTGCATTGATTATCATGGATGGTTTCGGCTATAACAAGGATACCTTTGGCAACGCCATTGCAGCTGCCAACAAGCCGAATATCGACAAGTATTTGCAAGGTCCGCACACCTTGATTGGTGCAAGCGGTCTGGACGTTGGTCTGCCGGATGGACAGATGGGCAACTCCGAAGTTGGTCACACCAATATCGGTGCTGGTAGAATCGTTTATCAGATGCTGGTCAAGATTACAAAGGACATTCAGGACGGCGTATTCTTTGAAAACAAGGCTCTGTGCGATGCGATGGAAAATTGCAAGAAGAACGGCACAGCTCTGCACCTGATGGGTCTGCTCTCTCCGGGCGGCGTACACAGCCACATGGAACACCTGTTCGGTCTGCTGGAAATGGCAAAGCGGCACGGTCTGAAGGATGTATATGTCCATGCATTCCTGGACGGCAGAGATGAACCGCCAACGTCCGCAGCTGGCTTCATGAAGACCACTTGCGAAAAGATGCAGGAAATTGGCGTTGGTAAGATTGCAACGATTTCCGGTCGTTACTATGCAATGGACCGTGATAACGCTTGGGATCGTGTCGAAAAGGCATATGCTGCGATGGTTTACGGCGAGGGTGAAACCGGAACCGAACCGGTTCAGGCAATCGAAGATTCCTATGCAAAGGAAGTAACTGACGAATTTATGCTGCCGACTGTTCTGGATCAGAATGGCTTGATCAAGGAACAGGACAGCGTGATTTTCTTCAACTTCCGTCCTGACCGTGCAAGACAGATTACCAGAAGTTTTGTTGACCCAGAATTCAAGGGCTTTGCACGCAAGAAGGGCTTCTTCCCGCTGCATTTCGTTTGCATGGCACAGTATGACGCAACCATGCCGAATGTAACCGTTGCTTATCCGCCGGAACAGCTGCACATGACACTGGGCGAATATCTGAGCAAGTGCGGAAAGACCCAGCTGCGAATTGCAGAAACTCAGAAGTATGCACACGTTACGTTCTTCTTTAACGGCGGCGAAGAAAAGGTATTTGACGGCGAAGAACGGATTCTGATTCCAAGCCCGGATGTACCAACATTCGACCTCAAGCCGGAAATGAGTGCATACGAAGTAACCGATGCAGTTGTAAAGGCAATTGAAGAAGAAAAGTATGATGTCATCATCCTGAACTATGCAAACTGCGATATGGTTGGTCATACGGGTATCTTTGATGCTGCAAAGCAGGCTGTAGAAGCCGTTGATACCTGCGTGGGCAGAATGGTAGATGCCATCCTGGCAAAGGGCGGCGTTGCCCTGATTACCGCTGACCACGGTAATGCAGATAAGATGTGCGAACCGGACGGCACACCATTCACTGCACATACCACCAACCCAGTACCGTTTATCGTTGTTGGCGAAGACTGCAAGCTGCGGGACGGCGGCGTTCTGGCTGACATCGCTCCGACAATGCTGCAAGTACTTGGCTTGCCGCAGCCGGAAGAAATGACTGGCAAGAGCCTGATCGTTTCTGAATAAATTGCAAACACTCTGATTGATACAACGAACCCCCATGCGTGGAGCAAATGCCATGCATGGGGGTTTTTCTGTTGGTTTAACGCTTGCAGAGTTCCTGTAAGCCTTCCCAGAAAATTTTTGTATGGGAGGCAAGGTATGCCTGTTCTCGCCGTACCAGATAAATTGTCGTATCCGGCAGGGAATCGGAGATGGGAACGATTCGGGTTTCCGGATTTTGCAGCAGGGAGCAGGCAGACTCCGGAACAATTCCAATTCCTAGCCCAGCATCTGCCCAGTAGACGGTTGTTCGGGCATCTTCATTCACGCAGAAATAAGAAACAGGTAGTTCCAATGTGCGGAATGTCTGGTTTAAGATGTGTTCCCAGCGGCGATAGATAATCAGCGGACGTTCTGCCAGTTCTTGCAGGGAAATGGTGTCCGCATCGGAAAAGAACGAATGATGCCCCACTGCAGTGAGCGATTCTGTCTGTAGGGGGACTTTCTGAATGCCCTCTGCGGAGAATGGCGAACGCACCAACGCCAGTTCTACCCGGTCTTGGTGCAGCTTTTCTAAAATCTGATAAGTGTCAGATTCATAGAGTGAAAACCGAATTTGCGGATACTGTGCATGAAACCATTTCAGCCACTGCGGCAGCAGGGAACAGCCAACCGATGAAATAACGCCCAGCCGAATTGTTCCGCTGGTCTGTTCGGAGCAGACGGCTAATTCTTCTTCTGTGATTCGCCGCAGCTCCAGCATGGATTTTGCACGGGTATAGAGCAGTTTTCCGGCTTCGGTCAGCTGGACTTCTCTTGCACCTCGCAAGAATAATACACAGCCCAATTCTTTTTCCAGTCGTTTCATCTGCATGCTTAACGGCGGCTGAGAGAGAAAAAGTTTCTTTGCCGCAGCCGTAATGCTGCCGCTCTCGGCAATCGCCACAAAATATTGTAACTGGTGGAAGTCCATGATTTCCTCCTATAGCAAAAAAGTATGGATTCCATATGAAATATATATTTTTGGAATCCCGCTTTCTATGATATAATAAAATACAGAAAAAATCAAGAGGAGGATTGTATTTTTGTGTGGAAATTACTGCGATTTTTGAAGCCGTACCGCAAAGAGTCGATTTGTGCACCGCTGTTTAAGTTGCTGGAGGTCGTCTTTGAGTTGCTGGTACCGCTGGTGGTTGCTCACATGATTGACAGCGGCATCGGGGGAGCGGATAAAGGGATCATTGTTCGTTCGGTTTTGCTGATGATTACCTTGGGAGCGGTCGGGCTGGCAAGTGCCACTACAGCCCAGTATTTTGCAGCGAAAGCTTCTGCTGGCTTCGGGGCAAATATTCGTTATGCTATGATGCAGCATATTCAAAAACGGTCGTATGCAGAACTTGACCAGATGGGGACAAACACCATGATTACCCGTATTACCAGTGATGTCAATCAGGTGCAGAGTGGTGTCAATATGGCATTGCGTTTGGTCATGCGGTCGCCGTTTGTCGTCATTGGTGCAATGGTAATGGCATTTACTGTAGATGTCAAGTGTGCCTTGATTTTTGCAGCAGTTATTCCGCTGCTGGCGATTGTGGTATTTGCGATTATGTTCGGCAGCATTCCGCTGTATCAGAATGTACAGAAGAAATTGGATGGCATTTTAGGACGTACCCGTGAAAACCTGTTGGGCGTTCGGGTGTTGCGTGCATTCCGGAAAGAACAAGAAGAAATCGACGCCTTCACACAGGAGAGTGTCGAACTTTCTGCCCTGCAAAAGCGAGTTGGACGGATTTCTGCCCTGATGAATCCAGCAACCTATATTCTGCTGAACTTGGCAATTGTTTTTCTGATTTGGACGGGTGCATTACAAGTCAATGTTGGCGTTTTGACGCAGGGTGCAATCATCGCCCTATATAACTATATGTCACAGATTCTGGTAGAGCTGATTAAGTTGGCGAACCTGATTATTACCCTGACAAAATCCATTGCCAGCGGCAACCGGATTCAAGATATGCTGGAGTTTGGCGAAGAACCGGACAACACTGGCAAGCAGGATTGCAAAATTGCTGCGACAGCTGGTGCAGAGATTCGGTTTGACCATGTTTCCTGCCGCTATCCGCAGGCAAGTGCAGATGCTCTGGAAGATATCAGCTTTACAGCAAAGGCTGGGGAAACCATTGGAATCATCGGCGGAACAGGCTCTGGAAAAACAACGCTTGTGAATCTGATTCCGAACTTCTATCCGGCAACTGCCGGAACGGTTTCCATGGATGGTATGGATGTCAAGCAGTGTACAGATGCTTCGCTGCGGGCACAAATCGGAATCGTGCCGCAGAAAGCAGTGTTGTTCCAAGGTACGATTCGGGAGAATTTGCAGTGGGGCAAGGAAGATGCCACCGATGAAGAACTGTATCAGGCTTTGGAAATCGCACAGGCAAGAGAAATTGTTGAGAAAAAAGCCGGAAAGCTGGAAGAACGCATTACCGAAAATGCAAGCAATTTGTCCGGCGGACAGCGGCAGCGGTTGACCATTGCCCGTGCATTGGTGCGGCAGCCTCGAATTCTGATTTTGGATGACAGTGCATCCGCTTTGGACTATGCAACAGATGCTGCTTTGCGGCAGTCTTTGCAGCAGATGCCGAACCGCCCGACGATATTCTTAGTATCGCAACGGACAGCCTCGCTGTTACAGGCTGACCGGATTCTGGTTCTGGATGGCGGAAAACTGGTCGGAAACGGAACACATGCGGACTTGCTGGAAACCTGTCCGGTTTATCAGGAAATCTATTATTCTCAGTTCCCGAAAGAGGAGGTGCAGACAAATGCCGAAGAAAACCGCTAAAGAACCCCAGAACTGGAAACGGATTTGGCAGATGATTCGCCCATATCGGGGCTGGATGATTGCCTCGATGGTGTTGGCTGCCTTTACGGTTGCCTTTACGCTGTATATTCCGATTTTGGTCGGCAATGCGATTGATGCAATGGTGGAGGCTGGGAAAGTTTCCTTTGCGATTATCACACCAATTTTATGGAAGATTGCGATTTTAGCCGTTTTAACTGCTCTGTTTCAATGGATTATGCAGACCATGCACAATAAAATTACCTATCAGGTGGTACGGGATTTCCGGACGGCTGCCTTTGAAAAGATTCAGAAGCTGCCGCTCTCTTATCTTGACCGACACCCAACTGGCGAAACGGTCAGCCGTGTCATTACAGACGTTGACCAGTTTGCAGATGGGTTGCTGATGGGCTTTACACAGCTGTTTACAGGGGTGTTCACGCTGATTGGAACGCTGCTGTTCATGCTGGTGCTGGACTGGAAAATCAGTCTGGTGGTTATTTTGATGACGCCGCTTTCGATCTTGTTTGCAAAGAGCCTTTCGGGACATATTTATAAGATGTTCCGGGCACAGTCGGAAGCTCGTGCCGAACAAACCGCAATGGTGAATGAAGCCATCGGCAACCAGAAAGTCATTCAGGCGTTCCACCATGAAGAGGCAACCATGGAGCAGTTTCAGGAAAACAACAAAAAGTTGCAGGAAACTTCGCTCCGTGCATCGTTCTTTTCTTCTTTGGTCAATCCGGGAACACGGTTTATTTATGCGGTTGTCTATGCAGCGGTTGGCTTGATCGGGGCACTTTCTGTTTTGAGCGGAAGAATTACCGTTGGCGGATTGTCCTGTTTCTTGAATTACACCAACCAGTATACCAAGCCGTTTAATGAAATTACTGGCGTGCTGACAGAATTGCAAAATGCGGTTGCCTGTGCAAATCGGCTGTTTAACCTGCTGGACGAACCAGAAGAAACGCCGGATGCTCCGGATGCAGTGGATAGGAAAACGGTTGACGGAAATGTGACGATTCAGGATGTGAATTTCTCCTATGTACCGGAAAAGCCGCTGATTGAACACTTGAACTTACAGGCGAAATCGGGACAGCGGATTGCCATTGTTGGGCCGACTGGCTGCGGAAAGACGACGCTCATCAATTTGCTGATGCGGTTCTATGAGGTGAACAGCGGGGCGATTTTGATTGATGGTGTGGAAACCAAGCACATGACTCGGCATAGTCTCCGGCAGAATTTCGGGATGGTTTTGCAGGAAACATGGCTGAAGAGCGGCACGATTCGAGAAAATATCTGTATGGGAAAGCCGGATGCAACGGAAGAAGAAATGATTCTGGCAGCCAAGGCAGCCCATGCACACACCTTTATTCAGCAGTTGCCGCAGGGCTATGATACCGAAATTCGGGACGGCGGAAACCTCTCGCAGGGGCAGAAACAGTTGCTTTGTATTGCAAGAGTGATGTTGTGCTTGCCGCCAATGCTGATTTTGGATGAAGCAACCTCTTCGATTGATACCCGAACAGAGGTACGGATTCAGGAGGCGTTTGCAACGATGATGAAGGGCAGAACGAGCTTTATCGTTGCCCATCGGCTTTCGACTATTCGGGAGGCAGATGTGATTCTGGTCATGAAGGATGGGCATATTATCGAGCAGGGCAATCATGAAACGCTGCTGGAGAAGAACGGATTTTATGCGAAATTGTATCGAAGCCAGTTTGTACAGACTGCAAGTTGAATGAAAATGAAATCATAGAAAAGACCCGACAGAGCAGGAGCAACTCTGTCGGGTCTTGTTGTATCTGGAGAAGTAAGATTGTCAAATACGAGCCGCAGGCAAACAAAAAGTTTTTCGGTGCAGCAGTTTTTCAAAAATGCTGCCGAGGTGTGGGCGAGTAGCCCACATTTGCGAAGCAAATTTGATTTTGCAATTTGTTTTTCCTGCTGCAATTGCATTTAAGAAAACTGTTCAATTTATAATTGGCTGCTCTTTGTGAAGCAAGTTGCAAATTCGGACAAGGCAACGGGGCAATTGCGGCACGCTGGTAGGCAAAAGCAGGGGTGGAACCCCCTTTTGCCGGACGTGGAAGAACGGTTTTTCTAAGAGAAGTTGTTCTTGGAAAACCAATTGCGTACGGTTCGGCAGAATCGCTTCGCTGTCTGCCTTTGTGCTGTTCGCCAGTGGTTGTGTTGTCCGAATTGCTTTTGAATGTTTCTTAGATTGCAGTTTGCAGGAAGTTTTTTGTTTTTGGAATGGCGAACAGCATTTTTACAGATTCCTCTTAGATTTCAATTTCATCTCATCAATACCTCTGTTAAGGGGGACAGCTTGTCCCCCTTAACTTTTAAAGGATGCC
>OIZE01000098.1_pt1 | contig 88674 bp, 88 predicted proteins | sample 1588421 | NCBI WGS metagenome assembly OIZE01 (sample SAMN03283251) | human gut metagenome | biome: human-associated habitat; material: feces | host: Homo sapiens | place: USA | collected 2013 | reverse complement strand
GACTACGCTATTTACTTTTGGTATACCGTGTCCATAGAATAGCACAAATGTTTGACTTGTGCAAGGGGGGTGCAAAAATTTTCTGTTTTCGGTAGATTTTAGAATAAAAATGATGAATTATGTTGCGAATTGAAAAATGTGTGCTATAATGAAAATGTCGAAGAATACAGAGAACTTCGATGAGAAACGGGCCCGTTTCTCATCCTTTGCCTTGGCAAAGGATGATTCTCTTCTGCACGCAGGCATGGATGAGGAATTGGCCGTCATTGGAAAGGATGGAGCACATGACGACCAGTAACGAACGCATTGCATCTACCGGCAAGAATATACAGGAAAAAGCCAACCTAATTTGGAATGTGGCAAACACCCTCTTTGGCGCGTTTAAGCCCCATGAGTACGGACTCGTCATCCTGCCGATGGCGGTCATCAAGCGGTTCCACGACTGCCTGCTGCCGACCCATCAGGCAGTGCTGGACAAGTACAAGGAGGTGCAGCACCTCGCCGTGAAGGAGGGCTTCCTCTGCGCCGCCTCTGGCTACCAGTTCTATAACATCAGCCCATTTACCTTCGAAACGCTGAAAGCGGACCCCGAAAACATCAATGAGAATTTCCGCGCTTTCCTGAACGGCTTTTCTGACAATGTGCAGGACATCTTGGCGCGGATGAACTTCCACGCCCAAATCGACCGCATGGAGGAGGCCGGTCTGCTGTATCAGGTTGTCGTGGACTTCTGCTCCGAGCAGGGCGATATGCGCCCCGAAAAAATCAGCGCAGTGGATATGGGCTATATCTTCGAGAACTTGGTGCAGCGGTTCTCCGAGTCCTACAACGAGGAGGCCGGAGCGCACTTCACCAGCCGCGATATTATCTATCTCATGTGCGACCTGCTGGTCAGCAATGCAAAATTTGATGGGGACGGCATCTCCAAGACGGTTTACGACATGACGATGGGCACCAGCCAGATGCTCACCTGCATGGAGGAACGGCTCAAGCAGTTGGACGCCGATGCGGATGTCACCTGCTTCGGGCAGGAACTGAATCCCTTTACGTTTGGCATCGCCAAGGCGGATATGCTCATTCGCGGCGGCGACCCCGACAATATGCAGTTTGGCAACACGCTGGACGATGATAAATTCAGCGGGTATCAGTTCGATTACGAAATTTCTAACCCGCCCTTCGGTATCGACTGGAAGCGAGAGGCCCCCAAGGTCGAGGCGGAGCATAAGAAGGGCGGCGCAGGACGTTTTGGACCCGGTCTGCCCAGCAAGAGCGATGGACAGATGCTGTTCATGCTCAACGGACTTGCCAAGCTGAAGCCGGATGGCCGCATGGCTATCATCCAAAACGGCTCGTCCCTGTTCACCGGCGATGCCGGCTCCGGGCAGAGCGAGATTCGCCGCTATCTCATTGAAAACGACTGGCTGGACGCTATTGTTCAGTTGCCCAACGACAGCTTTTATAATACCGGAATCGCCACTTATATTTGGATTATCACCAAGGACAAGCCGGAGGAGCATATCGGCAAGGTGCAGCTTATCGACGCCAGCAAGTGCTATGAGCCCCGCCGCAAGTCTATCGGTAACAAGCGTGTGGACATCACCGATGTCTGCCGCGAGCTTATCGTCAAGGCCTACGGCGCATACGCGGACCACACCTACCAGCGGGAGCTGGAGTCCGGCGCACATATCATCTGCAAGAGCCGCGTGCTGGACAGCGTCAGCCTTGGCTACAACAAAATCGTGGTGGAAACGCCGGAAATGGATGAGAACGGGCAGCCGGTACGCAAGCGCGGAAAGCCCGTGGCGGATACCTCCAAGCGGGACACTGAGAATGTGCCGCTGGACGAGGATATGGACGCCTATCTGAGCCGTGAGGTGCTGCCCTATAACCCCCATGCATGGATTGACAGGAGCAAGACCAAGGTGGGCTATGAAATCCCCTTCACCCGCACCTTCTATGAATACAAGCCCATTGAGCCTGCCGCAGAGATTGCCAAGCGCATCGAGGCCCATGAACAGTCGTTGATGCAGAAGCTCCACGACCTGTTCGGGAAGGATGGTGAGTGATATGACGCCTACTGTGGGTTATACGGAGATGAAGGACAGCGGTATCGAGTGGGTGGGCGTGATTCCGAAAGATTGGGACATCAACATTCTCTTCCAACTTGTTTCTCAGGTAAAAAACAAAAACAAAGATTTGACAGAAACCAATTTATTGTCTTTGAGTTACGGGAAAATCAAAAGAAAAAACATCGACCATACAGATGGTTTGATTCCTGCTTCATTTGACAGTTACAACATTATTGATACCGGGGACATTGTTCTGCGACTCACTGACCTTCAAAATGACCAAACGAGCCTTCGTGTTGGACGCTCAACCGAAAAAGGAATTATTACTTCTGCTTATATAACATTGCGCCCCGTCAATCTCAAAACATCAAAATTTCTTTACTATTTGCTTCATGCGTTTGACATCAGAAAAGGTTTTTATGGAATGGGGGCAGGCGTGCGGCAAGGACTTACCTATGATGAGGTCAAAGTTCTGAAACTACCGCTTCCATCCATATCAGAACAAACCGCCATCGCTACATATCTCGACACACAGTGTGCCAAAATTGACGAAATTATCGCCGAAGCCAAGGCCAGCATTGAGGATTACAAGCAGTGGAAGGCATCCATCATCTACGAAGCTGTCACCAAGGGGCTTGACCCCAATGCAGAGATGAAGGATAGCGGGATTGAGTGGATTGGAGAGATACCTAAAGAGTGGCTCGTTACAAAAATGAGAAAAGTAGCATCTTTTTATAATGGTGATAGAACTTCTCGATATCCCAAACCGGACGACTTTGTAGTAGCTGGGGTTCCTTTTATAAACTCTACAAACTTAAATGGTGATACACTTAATATGACATCATGTAAGTATATCACAGAAGAAAAGTACAACTCTCTAAGTGGTACAAAACTCCGTCCAAACGATATTGTTTATTGCCTACGCGGAAGTGTTGGAAAATGTGCAATAAATACGACATTGCAAAGAGGGACTGTTGCCTCCTCTCTAATGAGCATTCGCGCCGAACGCATAAACCCCTATTTCCTCCTCTTTGTTTTACTATCAGATGTTATATCTCGGCAAACTGGAGTTTATATAAACGGTACTTGTGCAGCAAATCTTTCTGCGGAAAATGTCGGAGGGTTTGCGGTTCCGTTTCCTCCCGCACAAGAGCAAGGACAAATTGCGGAATGCTTAATGCGGAAAGGGGCAATGATTGACGAACTAATTGCAGATAAAAGCAAATTTATTGCGAACCTTGATACCTATAAAAAGTCCCTCATCTATGAGGTCGTGACCGGCAAAAGGAGGGTGTGCTGATGGGTGATTACAACAAAACTATATTCACATACCGCGCACCCGATAGGAAGTTGCAGATAAGAGAATTTGACAATGAAATTTATGGTATTGATGGGGCTGCATCTATCAATTATCAGGCATTAGCTTCTCGTTTTGAAAAGACATCATTCTCATGGGATAGGCTTTCGGAAATAAAACAATGTTTAGATACTGGTATGCTTCGCTCTGCGCTAATTTTGGCACTAACGATACCTGATATTTGCGGGAGAATTGAATATCCAGATATTCCCGATGATAGGAATGGCACTCGGTATAAGAAGTGGTTTGATGATAATATCACAAAGTACAATATTGGCGAGGTAGGAAAAAACAAAGACGCCTTCGACTGCTTTAATGGGTTTATGTGCTATTTGCTTCGATGCCGGATGCTCCATGGAGAACCCGTTGATATAGAGGAAGTTCCCAATAGGCCGGAATCCTCGCTCAAAAAAGAAGGCTATGACCATGTATTTTTTACTTTTACAAATAGTAGCTATTCGGAATTTTTCAAGGTAATTGGGAAAAAGAAATGTGCTCTTTTTTGTAAGAGCATTCCGCAGCTTGTAATGCAAATCATCAGTTGCGCGGATTGGTGCTATCAAAATGAACCGGATAAGAGTAAATTCTTTGATGGATGTAAAATTCAGTGGCCGACAAAAATGAGTGGTGTCACTATTGAAGGAGGTGCCCAATAATGCCCGATAATGAAAAGCAATTTGAACAGGATATTGAGTCCTTTCTGATTTCCCCTGCCGGTGGCTGGCAGAAGACCTCAGACGCCGGCTACCGTGCGCCGGAAAGCGCGGGTATGGCTCTGGATATCCGCACCCTGACGACCTTCGTAAAAGCCACACAGCCCGTGGCGTGGCAGCGGCTGGAGAAGCAGAGCGACGGCAACGCTGAAATGAAATTCTACAAGGCGTTCGAAAATGCCGTGGAGAACGATGGCCTTATTTCTGTGCTGCGGCACGGCTTTAAGCACCGTGGCATCGACTTCCGCGTCTGCTACTTCAAGCCGGAGTCCACGCTGAACGATGTGTCGGTGCAGCACTATCAGCAGAATATCTGCCAGTGTATCCGCCAGTGGCACTACTCGGAAAGCTGCGGCAACAGTGTGGACATGATGCTGGCGGTCAACGGTATCCCTGTTATCGCCATCGAACTGAAGAACCAGCTTACGGGGCAGAACATCGACAACGGCAAAAACCAGTGGATGTTCTACCGCGACCCCAAGGAGTCGGTCTTCCGCCTGAATCACCGCATTTTGGCGTTCTTCGCGGTGGACCTGTATGAAGCCGCCATGACTACAAAACTGGATGGTGCCAAGACCTTTTTCCTGCCCTTCAATCAGGGCAGCAACGGCCCCGGACAGAACGGAGGCGCAGGCAATCCGACCAACGCAGACGGCGATTATGTGACATCTTATCTTTGGAAAGAGGTGCTTCAGAAGGATAGTCTGCTGGACATTTTGCAGAAGTTCATCAGCTTCCAAGTGAAGAAGGAGAAGATTCGGCTGAAGGACGGCTCCGAAAAGGAAATCCTCAAGAAGTCCGTTATTTTCCCGCGCTATCATCAGATGGATGTTGTCCGAAAGTTGGTGGGTAATGTGCGGCAGAACGGCTCCGGCCACAACTACCTCGTGCAGCACAGTGCCGGCTCCGGCAAGTCCAACTCTATCGCTTGGACGGCCTACCGGCTGGCAAGTCTTCACGATGCGGACAACAAGCCCATTTTCAGCTCCGTGGTCATTGTGACAGACCGCACCGTGCTGGACGCCCAGCTTCAAGAAACGATTTCCGGCTTTGACCATACGCTCGGCTCCGTTGTGACCATCGGCGAGAAGATGAACTCCCGCGACCTGCGGGATGCGCTCAACGCCGGCAAGCGTATCATTGTGACCACGCTGCAGAAGTTCCCCGTTATCTATGAGGAAGTGGACGATACAAAGGGTAAGGCGTTTGCGGTCATCGTGGACGAGGCCCACAGCAGCCAAACGGGACACAGTGCTATGAAGCTGAAAATGGCACTGGCGGATACCCATGACGCGCTGAAGGAATATGCCGATATCGAGGGCAAGGCGGAGGACGAGCTGGAGGACACTGAGGACAGCCTTGTGCGGGAGCTTATCACCCACGGCAAGCACAAGAATCTGAGTTTCTTTGCCTTCACCGCCACACCGAAGAAAAAGACGCTGGAGATGTTCGGCGAGGAACACGCAGACGGCACATTCCATCCATTCCATATCTACTCCATGCGACAGGCCATAGAGGAGGGCTTTATCCTCAATGTGCTGGAGAACTACACCACCTATAAAACCTGCTTCCAAATCGCCAAGAATACGCCGGACAACCCCGAAGTGCCTACTATCAAGGCAATCAAGACCATTCGGCGCTTCGAAGAACTGCATCCTCATAACTTGCAGCAGAAAGCGGCCATCATCGTAGAGACCTTCCGTGATGTGACAAAGCGCAAAATCGGTGGCAGGGGCAAAATGATGGTGGTCACGGCGTCCCGCTTGGCGGCGGTGCGTTACTACCATGAAATCAAAGCGTATTTAGATGCCAACCACTATGATGATGTAGAAATCCTTATCGCATTCTCCGGAAGCATCCGCGACCCCGAAGAGAAAAGCGGCCACGAATACACCGAAAGCGGCATGAACATGGACCGTGACGGTAATCACATCTCCGAGAGCCAAACCAAGCAGGTGTTCCACGACGAGGGCGATGTGCTTATCGTAGCGGAAAAATATCAGACTGGCTTTGACGAGCCGCTGCTGCACACGATGATTGTGGATAAGAAACTGCGGGATGTGAAGGCCGTGCAGACTCTGAGCCGCCTGAACCGTACATACCCCGGCAAGGAGGACACCTATATCCTCGATTTCGTGAACACCAAGGAGGAAATCCTCAAGGCGTTCCAGCCGTATTATCAGGAGACAAGTCTGTCCGAGGAAATCAATATTGACCTTATCTACAAGGCGCAGAAGCAGCTCCGCGACTTCCGCGTGTATAATGACGACGATGTGGAAGCTGTTAGCAAGATTTATTTTTCGCCGGAAGCCAAGAAGGTGCAGACCACACAGGCAAAAATCTCCAATGTGCTGCTGCCCATCGCACGAGCCTACAATCAGTTAAGCAAGGACGACAAATACCAGTTCAGGCGCACCATCCGTTCCTTTGTGAAGTGGTATAACTACATCTCCCAGATTGTGCGGATGTTTGATAAGGCACTCCACAAGGAATATCTGTTCTGTTCCTATTTGGCACGTCTGCTGCCGGCAGAAACGGCTGCTCCGTGGGACTTGGAGAACCGCGTAAAGCTGGAGTATTACCGGCTGGAAAAGACCTTTGAGGGAGCCATAGAGTTGGAGGACAAGGCTGTTCCGCTGGAACCTGAGCGGACAAAGAAGGCAGTCAATATGAACACCAAGAAAGACCCGCTGGAAACGGTTATCGAGGCCATCAACGAGGTGTATAAGGGTTCCTTTACAGAAGCAGACCGCGTCCTCATTGGTACGCTGCGTGAAAAGCTGCTGGCAGACAAGAAACTCCGAAAAGCCGCAAAATCCGATGGACAACAGATTTTCGAGAAAAATGTGTTCCCCAAGGTGTTCAACGACACCGCGCAGGCATCCTATATCGAAAGCACGGAAACCTACACCAAGCTCTTTGAAGATGGCGCCAAGTACCGCGCAATTATGACGGCACTGGCACAGGAACTATACCGCGAAATGCGGAACGAGCGGGAGGATGACCATGCCAAGGGCTAAAAAAGATGGACAGCATCTGAACTGCTATATTGACCGCGTCCTCCGCGAAAGGTTGGAGGACTACGCCGAAGAGAAAGGACAGACGCTGACCATGGCTGTTGAGCGGCTTCTGACGAAAGCCCTCGATGCCGAAGAAAAGAAAGAGGACAACTAAAAAAAGGATCTGGCGTCCAAACAGGATGCCAGATTTTTTCGTACTTTTTGTTTACTCGGAGGAAATCCCACACAAAAGTTGGAAGAAGTCGCTCACCCGAAATTGGGGGTAAAAACTGAAATCCCACACAAAAGTTGGGAGAAATCGCTCGGTCGAAATGAGGGTTGAAAAGAAAAATCCCACACAAAAGTTGGAATATCCCGAACTGCTTTATCCTTGACTTTTGTCGAACGATTTACTATAATTAGGGTTACGGCGCCCCATGCGCCGCTTATTATGCGCGGCTGCCCGCAGGCAGGACCGCTTGAAGGAGTTTTGTATCATGCCTGTTTATCCCATGGACATCGCTGGGCTCCACCGGGAGCTGCCTATCTGTAAGGTCACGGACGACCTGTACATCGGCGCCTTCATCTGCTTTGGCGACGCGGAGCTGACCGTAGCCTGCGCCCGTGATATGCTGGCCATGCTGGAGGCAGACAGCTACGACTATCTGTTCACCGCCGAGGCTAAGTCCATCCCCCTGATCCACGAGATGGCCCGTCAAAGCGGTGCGAAAAAGTACTTCATCGCCCGCAAGGGCCCCAAGGCGTATATGCCCGACCCCCTCCACGTGGAGGATAAGTCCATCACCACCGCCGGGGTGCAGAAGCTGTATCTGGGCCGTGACGACGCCGACCTGATCCGCGGCAAGCGCATCGTTCTCATGGATGATGTGATCTCCACCGGCGGCTCCCTCCACGCCATGGAGGAGCTGGTGAAGATGGCCGGCGGTACCGTAGTGGACCGCATCGCCGTGCTGGCCGAGGGCGGTGCGGCGGACCGCAAGGACATCAAGTACCTGAATGTCCTTCCGGTATTCAACGCCGACGGAAGCATCAAGTAAAGAGAAGCGCCTGCGGGCGCTTCTCTTTTTTTACTCTCATTAGCAAAACCGCATGACCGCCGCCATCTGCCGCACATTTTTTATAGCGTGCGGGGATAGACTTTTGCGATAAGTTGTGGTAATATGTAGAATTAATAAAACTAATGCTTTGAGTGAGAGAAAGGAGCAGTTCCATTATGGCAGTAAAAGAGAGCTATGCCGGCAAGATCAACCGGAAGCTGACGAAAAAGCTGCGGGTCATCGCCGTGGCCGCCGGCCGTGAAAAGGCCGACCTGGTGCTGAAAAACGCCACCTATGTCAACGTATTCTCCAACGAGCTGTGTCACGGCGACATCGCCGTGGCCGAGGGCCTGATCGTGGGCATGGGTGAATACAGCGGCAATACAGAGGTAGATATGGGCGGTAAGATCGTCCTCCCCGGCTTTGTGGACGCCCACATTCATCTGGAGAGTTCCCTGGTCAGTCCCACGGAGTTTGCCAAGGCGGTGCTGCCCCATGGCACCACCACTGTCATCACTGACCCCCACGAGATTGCCAACGTCATGGGCACCGATGGCATCGAGTATATGCTCCAGGCCACCGAGGACCTGCCCGTGGACGTGCGCTTTATGCTGCCCTCCTGCGTGCCGGCCACGCCGCTGGACGAGTCCGGCGCCAACCTGGACTACCGGGCTATCGACAGCTTCTATGACCATCCCCGTGTACAGGGTCTGGCCGAGATGATGAACTTCGTGGGCACCATCAACGGCGATCCCCAGGTGGTGGAGAAGATCGTGGCCAGCCAGGCCCATCACAAGAAGATCGACGGCCACGCCCCCGACCTGGTGGGCAACGACCTGAACGCCTACATCGCCGCCGGCGTGTACTCCGACCACGAGTGCCACGACCTGAACGACGCCATCGCAAAGCTCCAGCGCGGCCAGTTCATTATGATCCGCGAGGGCACCGCAGCCCGCAATCTGGAAGCGCTGGTCCCCCTGCTGTGCGACAAGTATGTGGAACGCTGTATGTTCTGCACCGATGACAAGCACCCCAACGACCTGCTGGAAAAGGGTCACATCGACTACATCGTCAAAAAGGCCATCTCCCTGGGCGCCGACCCCATTACCGCCATCAAGGCCGCCTGCCACAACGCTGCCCGCTACTTCCTGCTGAACAACCGCGGCGCCATTGCACCCGGCTATCTGGCGGACTTCGTCATCATCGACGACTTTGACCACTTTAACATCGAAAAGGTCTACAAGCGCGGCGTACTGATGGTAGACCATGGCGTGGTGGCGGACTTCCCCGTCCCGGAGATCGACCCCTATCTGGTCAACCGCGCCCACGACACCTTCCACGTGGCCCCGCTGACCGCCGCCGATTTCACCGACAGCCGTCCCCACGCGGTCATTGGCATGGTCAACGGCGAGATCACCACCACCGACGGCGGCTACACCGACCGTATCGATGTGGACTATGACATTCTGAAGATCGCCGTCATCGAGCGTCATAAGAACACCCACCACATCGGCTTGGGCTACATCAAGGGCTATGGCCTGCAAAAGGGCGCCGTGGCCACCAGCATCAGCCACGACAGCCATAACATCATCGTAGTGGGTACCAATGAGGAGGACATGGCCTTCGCCGCCAACCGCATCGTACAGCAGCACGGCGGTATCACCGTGGTGGAGAATGGTCAGGTAAAGGGCGAGCTGCTGCTGGCCATCGCCGGCATCATGTCCGACGACACCCTCATAAACGTGAACCGCGACCTGGAGAACGCCAAAAAAGCTGCCTACGACCTGGGCGTGTCCACCGGTATCGACCCGTTTATGACCCTGAGCTTCATGGCCCTGCCGGTGATCCCCAGCCTGCGCATCACCACCCGCGGCGTGTTCGACGTCACCACCCAGCGCTACGTCTGATACCTGTTCTCTCTTCGCCGTGGCCTATATCCGCAAAAAAAGAAAGCCCTCGCGGGCTTTCTTTTTTTGCTCACAGCTTCAGTTCACAATCCAGGCTCATCACCGCGCTGCCGCCGATACGGACCGTCACGGCGCCGTCCTTTTCATACAGCATACTGCGTATCTCGCTGGGCCTGCCCATGTGCTCGCCCTGCAAAAACACGTTCTCCTGCTCCGGCTTCACATCGCCTCGCAGGTAGAGATAATACGTCAGTGCACCGTTGCTGGTCCCGGTGGCACACTCCTCCGGGATGTCGTACAGGGGCGCGTAGTTGCTGCACCAGGCCGTCACGCCATCCCGCCCCGGGCAGAACATATGCACGCCGGTCACATCGTACTTCCGTGACAGCTCCGTGACCACCAGTGCGTTCTGCACTGCCCGCATGAGCGTCTCGTGGTCCCGGACGGGCATCATAATATCCGCCAGACCGGTGGACACCATTCGTGGGATATATCCCTCCGGGCAGTCCGCCTCCGTCAGGCCATAGGCGGCGTACAGCGCGGCGCGCTCCGCTGCCGGGATGTCGCCGATCAGCTGCGGCGGCGCCATATCCATCCAGACGGTGCCGCCCCTGACGGTGATGTTCAGCTCCCCGGCCTTTGTGTGGGCAATATGGTCTCCGTCGCCGATCTTCTCCAGCTGCCGCAGCAGGGCGAAGGACGCCACGGTAGCGTGGCCGCACAGGTCCACCTCCCCGGCGGGGGTGAAATAGCGCAGGGATACGGAGCCGTCCGGCTCCATATGTATAAAGGCCGTCTCCGAGTGCTTCATCTCCGCAGCGATCTGCCGCATGGTCTCATCAGACAGTTCCCGGTCCGGCAGTGCCACGCCCGCCTGGTTGCCGCCGAAGATCCGATTGGCAAAGGCGTCCATCACATAGAGCTTCATAGGGTATACCTCCCAGTTTTTCTTGTGGTTTTCATTATATACTCTCTTGCTCTTAACGGCAAGTATATTTGACTTCCGATGTATTTTTCGTTAGAATAGAATTGCAGCAGGTGTCTGTGTGAACGCCCGCCGCTAAAAGCGAAGAAAGGAACTTCATCGAAAATGCTCAATGAGCGAAGTCTGTTATCACAATTTCTGCATTTCGTAGCCGCTACGGTGGCATCCCTCATGGTTTTCAGCCTGTACTCCATCGTGGACGGGCTGATGGTGGCAAAGGGCGTAGGCGAGTACGCCATGGCGGCGGTGAATCTGGCGGTGCCCTTCACCAACGTGCTGTTCTCCATCGGCGTCATCTTCGCCGTCGGTACCAGCACCATCATCGCCATCTATCTGGGACAAAACCAAGGCGAGAAGGCCAATAGCCTGTTCTCTCAGAACATCGTGCTGCTGACGTGCGTCGGCCTGACCATCACCGTCCTCGTTTTCGTATTTCTGGAGCCGTTCGCCGTGCTGCTGGGCGCAAAGGGCGTAACGTATCAATATACCATCGATTATCTCCGGGGCCTGGCCCCTTTCGCGCTGTGCTTCATCATCTCCTATAACATGGAGGTGCTGATCAAGACCGACGGCTATCCCCGTCTGGCAATTCTGACGGTCATCACCGGCTGTCTGGCCAACTGCGTGCTGGACTATATCGCCATCTTTGTGCTGAATCTGGGCGTATGGGGCGCGGCCTTCGCCACAGGTCTTTCCCAGCTTCTGACGTGCATCATCTATCTGCGCCACTTCCTGGGCGGACACAACACCTTCCACTTTGTGAAGTTCAGGATGGACTGGGGCATCTACAAGCGGCTGATTCCGCTGGGCTTTGCCGACGGCGTAACGGAGCTGTGCAACGGCGTGATGATCTTCCTGTTCAACCGGGTCATCCTCCGGTGCCTCGGCGACGACGGACTGGTGTGCTACACCATCATCGCCTATGTGAACACCCTCATCATCAACACCATGCTGGGCATCTCGCAGGGCAGCCAGCCGCTGGTCAGCTACCACTACGGCAAGGGGGACGCGGCGGGCTACAAGAAGCTGCTGCGGTATGGCTTTACAGCGGTGGGCATCATGACGGCGGTGATCTTCGCCGGTGTGATGATCTTTGCCCCCCAGATCGCCGGAATCTTCCTCGGCGCGGAGAAGCCGGAGCTGCTGGGCAGCGCGGCCGGCGCGCTGCGGCGGTACGGTCTGTGCTATCTGCTGCTGGGCGGCAACATCCTCATGGGCGGCTTCCTGACGGCGGTGGAGCAGCCCAAGGCGGCCATCAGTATCTCCGTGGGGCGGGGTCTGGCGTTTCAGGCCGGTGCGCTGCTGCTGTTGGCGGCAGCCGTGGGCGGCACGGGCATTTGGTTTGCGCCGGTGATCTCCGAGGCGCTGTGCGCGGTAATGGCCGTGTGGTTCCTCCGGCGGTTCCTGCGGAAAACCGCGGCATAACCAACATAAAAAGTATCCCGCGGCACAGCCGCGGGATACTTTTTTGCTCTCTTTAAGGCGCCTTACGCCTGCGCGGCCTTTTCCGCCATCATCTGCCGCACCACCTCGTCGATACGGTGGGCAACGCGGCAGAAATCCTCCGCCGTATAGCCCTTGGTGGTCATGGCGGCGGTGCCGATGCGGACGCCGCTGGTCTGGAACGGCGAGCGTTTGTCCCCGGGGACGCAGTTCTTATTCAGCGTAATACCGCAGCGGTCCAATTCCTCCTGTACCTCACGTCCGGTAAGTCCGGTATCCGTCAGATCCAGCAAAAACAGATGGTTGTCCGTGCCGCCGGTAACGACCTTGTAGCCCATGGCCATGAACTCCGCCGCCATCGCCCTGCAGTTGACCACCACACGGTGGATATACGCCCGGTACTCCGGGGTCAGCGCCTCCTCCGCAGCCACCGCCTTGCCGGCGATCACGTGCTGCAAAGGGCCACCCTGCATACCGGGAAAAACGGCGCTGTCCACCTTTTTCGCCAGCTCCGGCCGGCAGAAGATCAGTCCGCCCCGCGGGCCGCGCAGCGTCTTGTGCGTCGTGGTCGTGACCACATCTGCCAGTCCAAAGGGGCTGGGGTGCTCCCCCGCCGCCACCAGCCCGGCAATGTGAGCGATGTCCGCCATGAAATACGCCCCCGTCGCCTGCGCCGCCCGGGCAAAACGTGCAAAGTCGATGGTCCGGCTGTAGGCCGACGCTCCTGCGATGATCAGCCGCGGCTTCAACTCCCGCGCAAGCCTCTCCATACCGTCATAGTCGATCAGGCCGTTTTCGTCCACATCGTAGGCCGCTATGTCATACAGCCTGCCGGAGGCATTTACCGGCAGTCCGTGGGACAGGTGCCCACCGTTGGCCAGACTCATGGACAGGATCCGGTCTCCCGGCTGCAGCAGCGCCATATACGCCGCCAGATTGGCGGAGGTGCCGCTGTGAGGCTGCACATTCACGTGGTAGTCAGTGTGAAATACCTCCCTCCATTTGGCGATGCAGTACGTCTCCAGCTCGTCCACCACCAGGCAGCCGCCGTAGTAGCGCCCCTGATTTCCCATCTCCCGGTGGGCGGGATACCCCTCGGAATACTTGTTGGTCAAGCAGCTGCCCACAGCGCGGCATACCGCCTCGCTGGTGAAATTCTCGCTGGCGATCAGCTCCACCGTCGTTTCCTGCCGCCGCTGCTCCATGGCAATATAGTCGAAAACCTTGGATGTCACGCCCATCTCTCCCCACGTATTGTATTGTTGCGTCAACCATTATACCACATATCGGGCCCCATGCAAGGCCTTATGTCTAAATAACCAAAATACACGAAATCACATACCTGCCCTGTAGGTTTTTTGTAAAAAACACAGAAAGGTGAAAAAAGGGTTGACAACAGCGCGTTAAGGGCGTATTATGCCACCATCCCGACAGGGAAAATCACAGCGAGGAGGAAAGCCGACATGAAGCGTAACGTCACCATGATGATGTGCGAGATGTGCATGGGTATGATGTCCATGTGCATGTTTCGTCGCGCCGAAAAGGTCATCAGCTTTCCGAAAACTGTTTGACGGCTTGAAAAAAAGCCGATGTGTAAGCAGACAGCGGAGGGTCAGTGATGACCAGCCGCTGTTTTTGTTTTGCTTATGTACCGCCGTTCCGGCCGGGCGGCGGTGCTGAGATAAAATCGTAACCAACCAAGTTTAATCATTTCAAAGGAGACTGCGAACATGAAACACAACACTTTGACTAAGATCATTACCTTGGCCCTGGCCGCTGTACTGGCTCTGAGCCTGGCTGCCTGCGGCAGCAAGACCGACGACAACAGCGGCGACGCTGCTGCCACCACCATCAAGATCGGCGTACCCAACGACACCACCAACGAGGCCCGCGCCCTGCTGCTGCTGCAGGAGAACGGCATCATCAAGCTGAAGGACGGCGTGGGCATCACCGCCACCAAGAACGACATCGTGGAGAACCCGTACAATGTGGAGATCGTGGAGGCTGAGGCCGCCCAGCTGCCCCACCTGCTGCCCGATGTGGACTACGCCGTGATCAACAGCAACTACGCCATCAACGACGGCCTGAACCCCGTGAATGACTCCCTGCTGATCGAGGGCAGCGCCTCCGCCTACGCCAACATTCTGGCCGTCAAGGAGGGCAACGAGACCTCCCCCAAGGCCCTGGCTCTGAAGGCCGCTCTGGAGAGCAAGCAGGTGGCCGACTTCATCGCTGAGAGGTACGCCGGCTCTGTGGTCTCCGTGGTGGAGAACCCCACCGACGGCTATGACGCTTCCGTGGACTATGACGCGCTGAAGGGCGAGACCATCACCGTGGCCGCTTCCCCCACGCCCCACGCCGAGATCCTGAAGGTGGCCAAGGAGATCCTGGCCGCCAAGGACATCACGCTGGATATCAAGGAGTTCACCGACTATGTGGTACCCAACACCGTGGTGGATGACGGCACCGTGACTGCCAACTACTTCCAGCACCTGCCCTATCTGGAGGACTTCAATGCCCAGAACGGCACCCACATCGCCTCCGTCGCCGCCATCCACGTGGAGCCCATGGGTCTGTACGGCGGCAAGCAGACCACGCTGGACGCGCTGAGCACCTCCGCCCAGTAACATAAAACAACAGGATTTTACCCTCCTCACCCCCTCGCGTGTTCCCCGCCCTGCACAGGGCGGGGAACGCCGCGGAAACAGGACAATGCGAAACGCCCGGTTTCTTTTCCGGAGCTCCCGCCAGGGCGCGGGGGATGCAGAAAGGAAACAGCGCGAATTAAACAGAAACGAGGAACGCCGTCGTGATAGAACTGAAACACGTAAGCAAGACATACGACTCCGGTGCCAACGGAGGCGTGGACGCATTGAAGGATGTGTCCCTGACCATTGAGGATGGAGACATCTACGGCATTATCGGTATGTCCGGCGCGGGCAAGAGCACGCTGGTGCGCTGCATCAACCTGCTGGAGCGCCCCACAAAAGGCGAGATCATCGTGGACGGCCAGCGGCTGGACACCATGACCCCCGCCCAGCTGCGCGCCGCCCGTCGGAACATCACTATGATCTTCCAGCACTTCAACCTGCTCATGCAGCGCACCTGCCTGCGTAACGTCTGCTTCCCCATGGAGATCTCCGGTGTAAAGCGGGCCGACGCGGAAAAGCGCGGGCGCGAGCTGCTGGAGCTGGTTGGCCTGCCTGACAAGGCAGACGCCTACCCGGCCCAGCTGTCCGGCGGGCAGCAACAGCGCGTGGCCATCGCCCGTGCCCTGGCCACCGACCCCAAGGTGCTGCTGTGCGACGAGGCCACCAGCGCCCTGGACCCCAAGACCACCCGACAGATACTGGAGCTGATCCGGGACATCAATCAAAAGCTGAACATCACCGTGGTCATCATCACCCATCAGATGAGTGTGGTGAAGGAGGTCTGCTCCCACGTGGCCATACTGGACGACGGCTGCGTGGCCGAGTCCGGCATGGTGGGCACGGTGTTCGCCGCGCCAAAGTCCGAGGCCGGACGGCGGCTGGTGTTCCCCGGCGGCGCGGACGCGCAGGTATACAACCCCCAGGACGAAAAGCTGGTGCGGCTGGTGTTCAAGGACAGCAAAACCACCAGTATCCCCCTCATTGCACGGCTGGCGGCGGAGGAGGGCGTCTTCTGCAACGTGATCTCCGCCAGTACCCAAAAGCTGTCCGAAACGGTATACGGCAGCATGATGCTGGGCATCCCCAGCACGCAGTACGATAAGGCCGTGGCCTTTATCCACAATGTGGCCAATGTTCAGGTCGAGGAGGTGGACCATCATGTACAGTAATCTGTTCTCCGCCCAGTCCGTACAGGATCTGATGAGCGTACTGCCCTCCCTGCCCTTTGCCATCTGGGAGACGTTCTACGTCACCGTGGTCAGCACGGCGCTGTCGCTGGTGCTTGGCCTGCCCCTGGGCGTGCTGCTGGTGGCCGGCGAGAAAAACGGCGTCCTGCCCCTGCCCCGCTGGCTCATGCAGGTCATCAACGTCATCATCAACCTGCTGCGCTCCATCCCCTTCCTGATCCTGATGATCATGGTCTTCCCTCTCTCCCGTCTGCTCATCGGCACCGCCGTGGGCACCACGGCCACCATCGTTCCGCTGGTGGCGGCGGCGTTCCCCTTTGTGGCACGTCTGGTGGAGAGCAGTCTCCGCGAGGTGGACGGCAATATCATCGAAGCTGCCCAGAGCATGGGCGCCACCCCCATGCAGATCATCTGCAAGGTAATGATCCCCGAGAGCGTTCCCTCCCTGATTCAGAATGTCACCATCGCGCTGACCACCATTCTGGGCTACTCCGCCATGAGCGGCATCATCGGCGGCGGCGGCCTGGGCAAGATCGCCATCGACTACGGCTACTATCGCTATAAGTACCTGGTGATGCTGGTGGCGGTGGTCATTCTGATCCTGTTGGTGCAGCTGTTCCAAAGCGTGGGCACCTGGCTCAGCAAGCGGTGCGACAAGCGTTTGAAGCACTGATCCCGTCTTCTGTTCCCTTCGGCTTTCGCCGAAGGGAATATTTTTTCCGCCGCCCCATTTTTCACCTTGACATTTCTCCCGAAATCGTGTATGATATTCAAGGTTGTAAAGGCATATAACTTTACAGAAGGAGGCCACACCGTGAAAAACCAGACATACCGCATGACCATGCTGTTCGATTTTTACGGCGATATCCTGACCCCACGGCAGCGTGAGCTGTTCGACCTGTATTATAATGAGGACCTGTCCCTGGCAGAGATCGCGGAGAACTGCGGCATTTCCCGGCAGGGCGTACGGGACGTGATCGTTCGCGCGGAGAACGCTATGACCGAGCTGGAGGACAAGACCGGCCTGGTCCGCCGCTTTTTGCAGATGCAGCAGCACGTGGACCGTATCATCACCGCTGCCGGAGACATTAAAACCATCAACTACCGGCAGTACGAAAATCCCCGGTTAGAGGAATTGGCGGAGACGATCTTGGACGCTGCCGCCGCCCTGAAGGAGTAACGACCCATGGCATTTGAGGGACTTAGCGAAAAACTGAACGGCGTATTCAAGCGCCTGCGCGGTAAGGGCCGCCTTACCGAAGCCGATGTCCGCGAGGGTATGCGCGAGATGCGTCTGGCCCTGCTGGAGGCCGACGTCAGCTACAAGGTCGTCAAGGACTTCGTGGCGGACGTCACCGAAAAGTGCGTCGGCGCCGACGTACTGGACAGCCTGACCCCCGCCCAGCAGATCATCAAGATCGTAAACCAGGAGCTGACGGCGCTGATGGGCGGCACCAACGCCCGCCTGACCACCGCCTCCAAGGGCCCCACCGTTGTGATGATGGTAGGTCTGCAGGGCGCCGGCAAGACCACAAACGGCGCCAAGCTGGCGGGGCTCATGCGCCGCAGCTTCGGCAAGCGCCCTCTGCTGGTGGCCTGCGACGTGTACCGTCCCGCCGCCATCAACCAGCTGCAGGTGGTGGGCAAGCAGCTGGACATCCCCGTCTTCGAGATGGGCCAGATCGACCCAGTGACCATCGCCAAGGAGGCGGTGAAGTACGCCGCTGACCACGGCCACGACATCGTCTTTCTGGACACCGCCGGCCGTCTGCATATCGACGAGGCGCTGATGGACGAGCTGAAGGCCGTCAAGGCTGCCGTTCATCCCAACGAGATACTCCTTGTGGTGGACGCCATGACCGGCCAGGACGCGGTCAACGCCGCCAAGGCCTTTGACGACGCGCTGGGCATCGACGGCGTACTGCTGACCAAGCTGGACGGCGACGCCCGCGGCGGTGCTGCCCTGTCCATCCGGGCCGTCACCGGTAAGCCCATCAAGTTCGTGGGTACCGGCGAAAAGCTGGACATGATCGAGCCTTTCCACCCCGACCGCATGGCCGGGCGGATACTGGGCATGGGCGATATGCTCACGTTCATTGAGAAGGCCGAGCAGCAGTATGACGAAAAACAGGCGAAAAAGCTGGAGGAAAAGCTCCGCAAGAACCGCCTGACCCTCACCGACTATCTGGACCAGATGGAGCAGCTGCAAAGCATGGGTGACCTGAGCCAGATCGCCGATATGCTCCCCGGCGGCATGGCTAAGGGCTTCGACCCCAGCCAGATCGACGAGAAGCAGATGGCCCACAACAAGGCCATCATCCAGTCCATGACCCCGCTGGAACGCGAAAATCCGCAGATCCTCAACGCCAGCCGCAAAAAGCGCATCGCCGCCGGCTGCGGGCTGGAAGTGGTGGATGTCAACCGCCTGCTGAAATCCTTTGAGATGCTGCAGCAGATGACCAAAGCCATGACCAAGGGCGGCGGTATGCGCGGCCTGGGCGGCATGATGGGCGGCTTCGGCGGCAAGGTGGCCAGAGGCGCCATGCACGGTTTTGGCCGAAAAAAACGGTTGAAATAAAGTTAAAAAAAGTAGAAAAAGTGTGTAAGTGCAGTCGCATTTAACAGATATAAAACAATCAATTTGCATGGAGGAACACAACAATGGTTAAAATTCGTCTGAGAAGAATGGGCGCTAAGAAGGCCCCCTATTACCGCGTCGTCGTCGCCGATTCCCGCTATCCCCGCGACGGCCGCTTCATCGAGGAGATCGGCACCTATGATCCCACTGTCTCCCCCGCCAAGATCAGTATCGACGCTGACCGCGCCCGCGAGTGGATCAAGACCGGTGCCCAGCCCACCGATACCGTCCGCGCCCTGCTGAAGAAGGTCGACGTACTGTAAGTCGGGAGCGCGCCATGAAGGATCTGCTGCTGTATATCGCGCAGAACCTTGTGGAGCACCCGGAGCAGGTCAGCGTGACCGAGGTGGAAAACGGTGACGAGCTGACGCTTCAGCTTCGCGTCGCGCCGGAGGACATGGGCAAGGTCATCGGACGTCAGGGCCGTATCGCCAAGGAGATACGCACTGTGATCCGTTCCTACGCCCAGCGCACCGGCGCCAAGGTGTCTGTGGATATCGTTGATTAAAAAAGGAGCACCCGGCAGGGTGCTCTCTTTTTGCCCGCTGGCCGGGGCAAAAAAGAAAGCCCTTACGGGCTTTCTTTTTTATTTGCTCTTAGTGACGCTTTTTAGCGGTCCAGGCCATGCCGGTCACGGACAGCACTGCCGTCACGGCGTAGATGCCCACGCCCGCGTCAAAGGTCTTGGGGGAGCCCTTGGTGGTGTCGGTCTTGGTGTCGGTGGTGGGGTGGTAGTAATACCCGCCGGTGGATGAGGTGGACTCCACCTTGGCACTTCCATCAGCGGCGATGGTCAGCGTGTTATTCTTGGCAACGTTCTTGACTTCTGTAACACCTGCATCGGTTGCACCCGGCTTGGTAACAGAGACAGCGGCGGCAGTGTTCCTCACGGTAACGCCCGCAGGATTGGTCTTGCTCTCAATCTGGATGTCACCCTTATCGCCCACGGTGCCGGTGATGGTGGCATTGTCGATGGTGGCGGTCAGGGTTCCGGATTTACTGTTCTTGATCTTGACAGCGGAACTGTCATCCGCCAACCATGTGTTGTTACCTGCATCGCTCTGGTCGCAGCCGCAAGCAGTAAACTCACAATTCTTGATCACTGTTTCTTGGGTACCACTACCCTTGAAGCTGACCTTAATAGCAGCAGCACAATCCTCGAATTTAGAACCGGTCACAGTAAGGCTGCCATTTCCACCCACATAGATACCAGTGTTCGCCTTTTCAACAGAACAATTGTTAATTTCAACAAAGAGTTTCCCAGTATTGGTCTCCGTTTGACCCTGCACCATTACCAGAATACCAGCATTGCCTGTACGAGTTTCCCCTACGTTGTGGCAATTCTCCATGTAAATATTCTGCACTGCACCTTCGGCAGGATGGTCGCCCCAAATCTTGATGTTTTTGGCGTCGTAGACCTTCAGTGTAAAGCTCTTGGTCTTACCCTGCGATTGGTTCGACAGAGAAGTGTTGTTGATAGAGATTTCCGTATTCTGGAAATTCGCGTTGTTGGCATAAATGGTCACATCATGCAGCATCTCTGCCGTTCTGTTTGCGCCACGGGTAAGACTGCACATGATGGTTGCGTTTTCTTTGCAATACACCACAGTTGCGCCCTTGACAATGGCGGTGTTCAAATCAGCTGCGTACTGGATATTCCCGCTTTGGTCAACGTAAGCAACCAAGGCAGGCTTGTCATTCTTTTCCGCTCCCTGGTCATCAACGTAAACAGCCGCTTCAGGGAAAGAATTAGCATTCACCTCATCTGGATACACCGGAACTACTCTCTCCTCCGCCCAGCTGACGCTGCACAGGCCCAGCGCCATGACCAGCGCCAGAATGGTTGCTACCAATTTCTTCATGTCTCATACCTCGTTTGTTTTAGATTTCCGCAGGCGCACTCGTTTTAATAATCATTAAAACGTAAATGCAGAGGTACCTCTGCGGATAGTCAGATTATAGCACAGTCTCACCGTTTGTCCAGCCTTTTTATGGAAATTTTACATATTTTTTCTGTTACCGGGAATGGAAAACGGGAGAATTTGACAGAAAATGGAAGTTGGGGAGCCGCTGCGGCGGGACGGAGGGCAGCGCAAAAGAGGAGCACCCGGTCGGGTGCTCCTCTTTATGTCTCTCACGCAAAATAGCCCTTGATCTCCATCACGGCCGTTACGATGCAGAACAGGCCAAAGGCCAGGATCAGCGTGCCGCCCAGCTTCTTTTTCTGCTTCACCTGGAACATCATGATACCCACCATGATCATGGACAAGCCCAGCAGCACCATGGACAGGCCGGGGATGTACAGCACGTTCATCTTCCGCAGCAGCCACAGCAGCAAGGCCAGGACCAGCAGCACGATGGATATATTTTTCTTCGTATTCATAGACATTGGCGTTTCTCTCCTCCCTTGGGACGCGGCGCGCCCACTGGTTTGATTGTAGCGGAAAAGCGGACAGAATACAAGGGCAATTTACCGCCCCAGCAGCACTTTCGCCTTGAGGATCGCCGCCACGGTCTTGGCATCGGTCAACTCGCCGGACATACACAGCTCCACCGCCTCGTCGAAGGGCAGGCGCACCGTCTCCAAAAACTCGTCCGCGTCCGGATGCGTCTCGCCGAAGGTCAGCTCACAAGCCAGGAACAGGTACAGCGTCTCGCCATAGCAGCCGGGAGAGGCGATCAGCGCCCCCAGGTCCGTCCACGCCTCCGCCGCGGCCCCGATCTCCTCCTTCAGCTCCCGCTGGGCCGTGACGAAGGGGTCCTCGCCCGGCTCCCGTTTGCCGGCGGGTATCTCCGTCATCACCCGGGAAAAGGCGTAGCGGTACTGCTTCACCAGCAGCACGTCATCGCCGTCCAGGGCCAGAATGCCCACGCCGCCGGGGTGCTCCACCACCTCGCGGACACCCTCTTTCCCGTTGGGCAGGCGTACCCTGTCCTCCCGCACGCGCAGGATGCGGCCGCGGTAGACCTCACGGCTCTCCAGCGTTTTCTCAGTCATATCCATAGAAGCGTCTCCCTTCGTTTTTTGCCCCAGTATAGCACAGAAAGTTCAAAATTACCACCCCTCTATCCCCCTTGCGCGATGCGAGAAAATATGGTATACTATCGTTCACGTTACCGGAAGGAGGTGTCTCCATGGACAAGTCCGGCACCAAGACCATCGCCCAGAACCGCAAGGCATACCACGACTACTTCGTGGAGGACCGCTACGAGGCCGGCATCGAGCTGTTCGGCACGGAGGTCAAGTCCATCCGCGCCGGCACCCTGAACCTGAAGGACGCCTTCTGCGTGGCCAAGGACGGCGAGGTGTACGCCTACAGCTTTCACATCTCCCCCTACGACCACGGCAACATCTTCAACCGCGACCCGGACCGGCCCAAGCGGCTGCTGCTGCACAAGCGGGAAATACGGAAGCTCCACGACCTGCAGAAGCAGGAGGGCTATGCGCTGATACCGCTGTCGGTATATTTCAAGAATTCCCGGGTGAAGGTGGAGTTGGGCCTGTGCAAGGGCAAGAAGACCTACGACAAGCGGGATGCCGTGGCCAAGCGGGACGCCAAGCGGGAGATGGACCGCGCCATGCGGGAGAAAAACCGCGGGTACTGAGAAATGTATGACTTTGCGCAGAAAGTGCGCATATTCTGATAATAAGTGAGGGAACCAAGATGGCAAATCCTATCGTGACTTTTGAAATGCAGGACGGCGGCAAGATCGTTGCCGAGTTGTATCCCGACATCGCGCCCCAGAGCGTGTACAATTTCATCGCCCTGGCCAACGCCGGGTACTACGACGGGCTGATCTTCCACCGGGTCATCCCCGGCTTTATGATCCAGGGCGGCTGCCCCGACGGAACCGGCATGGGCGGCCCGGGGTACTGCATCAAGGGCGAGTTCGCCGCCAACGGCGTGCAGAACGACCTGCGCCACACCCGCGGTGTGCTGAGCATGGCCCGGGCGCAGCCCATGGACAGCGCCGGCAGCCAGTTCTTTATCATGCACAAGGACGCGCCCCATCTGGACGGGCAGTACGCCGCCTTCGGCTGCGTGATGGACGGCATGGACGTGGTGGACCGCATCGCCAACCAGCCCCGGAACATGATGACCAACAAGCCCAAGAAGGACCAGGTCATGGCGAAGGTCACCGTGGACACGCAGGGTGTGACGTATCCGGAGCCAGAGAAGCTGGCCGATCCCTTCGGGAGATAAGTTTTCTGCGTGGGGGAGGGTCCCCCTCCCCCACACGGGTCAAATATGGGGCTGCACCGGTTTCGACGGGGGTGTGGAGGCTGGATAAGCGGGCGGCGGCGCCTGACCGCCATAAAACGGGCAACTTAAAAATTAACTGACAACAATCGTATTGCTGTCGCTGCCTAACTAAAGGCAGCCGTCTGAACCGGAGAGGCCGCAGGCCGGGGAAGGCGTCGTTTATGCGGCGGACGTGCGGCGGGTAAGAGTTGCCCCGCCCATGCATTATGACTCTACTGAACCGCGCAGTCTGTCAGGTGTCTGCGCGGAGAGGGAACGCTGAAACCTGACTGCGCCCGGAGAAAGTCTTGTCAAAGCGCTTTCGGACAGGGGTTCGACTCCCCTCAGCTCCACCACAAGTCAAAAAATCCGAACATTATCATCAATGGTGATACGTTCGGATTTTTGATTTTTATGAGTTGTTTTATAATTTAGAAATTACTGTGGTTTGTAGCATATTCTCGGCCTCCTCCAAGCCTTGCATCACTTCCGCCATGATGCGAGTGGCCAAGATAAATCCTGAACTGAACGCTTCACACTCAGTGATGCAGGACAGTTCACTTGTGCAGTCCTTGAATTTTTCAAAGGTTTCTTTTTGTTTCATTGTCAGACTTGAGTTCAGGTCTCCCTCGTTTTTGCATATCAACTTAACTTAACGAGTTTGCCACCCTCGTTTCTCAAAGAAACAGTTGATATTATCAATCAAACGATTTATAATATCAACTGTGATAATAGTTGTATGGAGGCTTATTATGACTACTTCTGAACAGATACGAGTTCTTTGTGTGCGTTCTGGCGTAAGTTTGTCAGAATTGGCAAGAAGAATAAATCAAACACCACAAAATTTCAGTGTTAAACTTAAGAGAAATACGGTTACACAAGATGAGCTAAATCAAATTGCTAATGTGCTCAATGTGAAATATGAACAGTATTTTGTTTTAGCTAATGGAGATCAGGTTCGATAAATAAAGAGAAGGTAAAAAATGGATACAAACATTATTTATAATATAGATTGCGTCGCCGGAATGAATCAAATGATAGATGAGGAGTCTATAGACCTTATCATCGCGGATCCACCATATTTTAAGGTTATCGGCGAAAAATGGGATTATCTTTGGAGAACAGAAGAAGACTATCTTGAATGGTCAGAAAAATGGATTGCAGAAGCTGCCCGTGTTTTAAGAATGGGCGGTAGTTTCTATTTGTTTGGTTATTTTAGAATGTTAAGTAGATTGTTGCCTATTTTAGAAAAGTATGGTTTTGAACTTAGACAACAAATAGTATTAAATAAAGGCATGCAAGCTGTATCTGGGCGAGCAACTAAAAATTATCGAATGTTCCCTAATGTGACCGAAAGTATTTTATTTTTATGTAAAGATCCCAAACCTTTTGCAAAATCCTTTTTAAAGCAAAGGCAAAAAGAATTAGGTTATTCCGCAAAACAAATCAATGAGATGTTGGGTGTCAAATCAAACGGTGGCGGTATGTGGAGTATTTATACAGGCAAAAATGTTTGCGAGCAATTACCCACTGAAGAATTGTGGGACAAATTGCAAACAATTCTTGAATTTAACATTCCATACGATAAGATTAGTCAAACATATCATGCACAAATGGGGTTAACAGATGTATGGGATGACGTGAATTTTTATGAAGAAAAAGACCGCATCCATCCTACCCAAAAACCACAAAAACTGCTTGCAAGACTAATTCTTGCAAGCAGTGATGAGGACGATATTGTTTTAGATCCATTTATGGGTGGAGGTTCAACAGCCTTGGCTTGTATTAATAACAAGCGTAATTATATTGGATTTGAAATAGAACAAGAGTATTACGAAAAGTCGTTAGAACGATTAGCATGTAGACAGATGGCGCTATTATAATTATCTTAAATCGATAAACTGTGAGCGTAACGATAGTGGTATATCTGCTTTTTTCAAAACGATTTTAGGCAAATATATTTCATCCGCGAATTTGTTGCATAGATCGGCATTGGTTATATTATTAGTTTTCCTTATGTCTTCTAATAATTGCAATAGCTTTTCTTTATTTAATCCATTAACACGAGCAGATGGGCTGTATTTTTTAATAACATTTTTAATGTTAGCTACACTTATGGTAGTTGATCCAGAATATGAACTTAAAGGAAGTAGTACATCTGAATAAGTATTGTTTTTGGATGGGAATACATCGGTGATTATATTGCCATCATTTGTGATTTTTGATCTGTAAATCAAAGTTGGTTCTGTTAATGCGAATTTTAGCATATGAGGCCACATGTTAAACGGTGCTTTAGATGTTGACTGTGAACGAATATTGAGATAATAGTCAATCATACAGTACGCAAACCCTTTACTCTTTGGGTCAACTTCCCATATTGATGCAATAATGTCGTTGTTGTTGCTATCATATATGGATTCGAATTCAAAAAGAACAAAGTAATATCTGTAAGGATCCAATAACTTTGCAAACTCGTCATTGTTTCGGATTGCTATTAACCACTTCGAATCATCTTTCCTATTAATGCTTGTAGATCTGCATACAGCACATTCCGTTTCTAAACTTGAAACAACTGCACCACAAGCATTACAAGACCCTAATTGATCGACTCTATAACAAGTTTTAATTTCACCATGTCTTTCATCATCTATAACTAAATCATAACCACGAGCACCGGATTTTCCGCCAGGATATCCTGTTACGACACTCACCAAATGCTGACCAACATATCCCATACGTGCCTGAGGCGTTTGTTGAGTTATTTTTGACCATGCATTAACTTTTGCTCTTAAATCAATATATAAATCTTTGATCAAGGCTTCAGAAGCTTCTATCGTTCCTAAAGTATAATTTAGCATAAAACCACTCCTTCAAATATATTTCTATTTTGTTCTAACACATTTCGACGTTTTTTACAATAGATTATTGGAGGTGATGCAATGTACTTTAAATATCTGTCGGCTGCGTTTGGCAGCGCCATGATCACATCGGTCTATTCGGCCAGTACCACGGGCCGCAGGGAACGGCGGCATTGGCGGTCGTCGCTCCGGTCTGGAACATCATCTACAGTCTTGGCCTTTTGATGGGCATCGGCGGCAGCGTGATTTTCAGTACAAAGCGCGGCAGCGAGAAATGCGACGGGAGTGAGAACCAGTATTTCACATCGGCCGTGATCGGCGCAGTGATCTTATCCATTCTGGCATGAATCGGGGCCATATGCTTCGAGCGCCCCATCCTGACCTTCTTCGGAGCGGATGGCTCCTACCATTGTCCGCACCTATGCGTTATCCTTCCTGCTGCTGCCGTTCAACATCTTCTCGACCTATTATTTCCAGGCGATCATGAAGCCGAAGGCAGCGTTCGTTGTTTCTGTGGCACGGGGACTTGTCATCAGCGGCATTTTGATCATGGTTCTTCCTGCGCTGGTCAACGCCGATGCGATCTGGTTTGCGATGCCAGTCACGGAGCTGCTGGTCATGCTTTACGCCGCTTCGATGATCCGCAAATACACAAGGGCTTTGCCGGGAGGTACCACTTATGCAGATACCCGCCATTGAAAGCAATACACCCTCGCTGATCTGAAGCTGCTCCCTTAATAGGCCGCCCTGCACGCAGCGCCTCCCTTGCGGTATGGGGACGTGTTCGAATCTATTTGTGCCATGATAAGATAACAGCAAAAACAAAACCACCCTAACGGGTGGTTTTGCTTTTGCTGGGGCTACTTCATTCGGCCGTCGCCGGCCATGAGGGCGGTCATCTCCTCGATGCGCTCCAGTGGGAACGGCGGCTCGCACAGAGGCCTCATGGCGATAGACATGAGCTTCATGGGATTGTCGTCCGCCGCCACACGGTTGGAGCTGAGCGTTCCGCAGCGCTTGCAGCGGTGGATGATCGCCCACTCGCCGCCCCTGCGTACCCAGACCGCCACCGGCTCCATGATGCCGCCGCAGTCGGCAGCCCGGTCACCGGGCTCGATGTCTACGTGCAGGCTGGAGAGGCAGTTGGGGCAGTGGTTGCGGTGGTCGCTGCCGGCCTCCTGCGGTGTGCAGAGTCGGCCGCAGACCTTGCAGGTGAAGGTGTCATTGCAGGGATGGGTCTTGTAGTAGCCTTTTTCAAAAGTCTTCCGCTTGTTTTCGCGGTTCATGGTGTTTCCTCCTGAAGATGTGTTTTCATGCTCCGGGAGGAATGGCGTGCATATCGCCATCGATCGACAGGGGCAGGCGTGTTTGCTCTTGTCAATCGATGGCTGCCAGACCTCCCGGTCAGGCCACACGCTCCAGTGTCAGGGTATTGAGATTCAAACGCGTCTCCTTAATAAAATGTGTATTGTGCCCTGCGGGCACTGACGACAGGGTACTCTCCGCGCCGCCGTTTGTCAAGAGCCTACGCGTGCCTGAACACCTTTTTCTCCAACGCAAAAATGCGCGGACTGAAGGTGTCCGGCTCCATCGTATCATACGTCTCGCGGTAGATCTCCATACGGCTGTCCACCGCGTCGATCAGGCTCAGCAGCTCTGCCTCGGCGCACAGAGGGCGCACCGCCGCGCCGAACTCCGGCTCACCGTGGTGGGAGAGGATCAGGTGCTGCAGCAGCACGGACTTCTCCTCCGGCACGCCCAGGCGGGCGGCAGTCTCCGCCGCGTCCTGCGCTCCCATGACCAGGTGCCCCAGCAGCTGCCCCTTAATGGAGTAATCCGTGGCCAGACCCAGCTGCGAAAACACGAACTCCTGCGCCTTCGCCATATCGTGGAGCAGCGTCCCCGTCAGCAGCAGGCTGCGGTCGATCGTCTCCGGGTACATTCCCGCCAGGAAGTCCGCGATCTTCACCATGTTGGCGGTGTGCATCAGCAGGCCGCCCAGAAAGGCATGGTGTACGCTCTTGGCGGCGGGGATGGACGCGAGCGTCTCCCCGTGGGCCTCCAGCATGGCCTCGGCCACGGCACGGTAGTCCGGGTCCGTAATGGAGGCTGCCGCACGGCGCAGATCCTCCATCGCCGCGCCGCAGTCGATGGGCGCAGTGGGCACCAGGGCGGACACATCCACCGGATCCTCCTGGGCCGCCTGACGGATACGCGCGGCGGTGAACTGCGCGGTGCCCCGATACTCACCCACGGTACCCCGCACCTTGACCACGGTGCCCTCGTCGGCGGCGGTCAGCGGCCCAGCATAGTCCCAGACCTTCAGCTCCATCGTGCCGGTACGGTCGCTGAGCGCTCCGGTCAGGAATGGCTTGCCGTTGGCGGCCACCTTGGGGTTGGCGGACTTGAGTATGTAGTAGCCCTCGATCTCGTCGCCGGGGGTCATGACATTGATGGGCTTGTTGTATTCCACAGGCATATCCTCCCTTTCTCCTATTACTGCTATGATACCACGTTTGCCGAAAGCGGGCAAGTGCCCGAGAAATTTTGCCGCTTCTCCGGCAACGTTACCGTCAGACAAAAATTTTGGCAGGCAAACACCGTTTGTATTTTGGTTCGCGGCAGGAAAACTTGCAAAAAGCCCTCATTGTTAAATACTTTTACAAGTTTCTTTTTACGGCAATTCTTTACAGGTTTCGACCTTTTATTTATGACATTTTTATGTACACGCCGCAAAGATTAACGTGCAATTTATTCACTCAGTGTTATAATCTGAACATGATTTTTCGGGACGATCCGGACGTTCCGGAAAGAGAAAATCCACTTTACAAAGGAGAGTGTGTTTTTGTGACGACATTCATCATCGGCCTCGTTATTTTGCTGGGCGGTGCTGCACTGTACGGCCGCTTCTGCGAAAAGGTCTTTGGTCCTGACGACCGCAAGACGCCCGCCTACACCAAGGAGGACGGCGTTGACTTCGTTCCCATGCGCGGCTGGAAAAATAGCCTCATCAACCTACTGAACATCGCGGGCACCGGCCCCATCCTCGGGCCGATCCAGGGCATCCTGTTTGGGCCCATCGCGTTCCTGACCATCCCCATCGGCAATATCATCGGCGGCGCCATGCACGACTATTTCTCCGGCATGATCTGCCTGCGCGACGGCGGCACCCAGATGCCTGAGATGATCCGCCGGTACTCCACCAAGGGTATCTATAAGTTCTACAACGTGTTCGTGTGCGTGCTGCTGCTGCTGGTGGGCGCTGTGTTCATCTACACCCCCGGCGACATCGCCGCCACGCAGCTCTTTGGCTTTGACGGCAAGGCTACCTCCGTCTCCACGTGGGTCATCTACGGTGTCATCTTCCTGTATTATCTGATCGCCACCGTGTTCCCCATCGACGCCATCATCGGCAAGATCTACCCCATCTTCGGCGGTATCCTGCTGTTCTCCGCCATCGGCATCTTCATCGGCATCTTCGTCACCGGTATGCCCCTGATGAACATCTGGGACAGCTGGGCTGCTCCCGTGCTGAGCCTCACCGGTGCTGACGGCACCGTGGGTACGTTCACCTACGCGGACTACTTCTCCACCAAGCACTTCCTGCCCATCTTCTTCGTGACCGTGGCCTGCGGTATTCTGTCCGGCTTCCACTCCACCCAGACCGCTATCATCTCCCGTACCATGAAGAGCGAGCGTCAGGGCCGCAACACCTTCTACAACATGATGGTGCTGGAGGGCTTCATCGCCATGGTTTGGGCTGCCGGCGCCATGGGCGTGTACAACCTGGCTTTGCAGGAGCCCAATGCCGGGCTGGCTACCGGCACCGTGGGCGTGGTCTGCAAGTACCTGCTGGGTCATGTGGGCGGCATCATCGCCCTGCTGGGCGTCATCGTGCTGCCCATCACCTCCGGTGATACGGCACTGCGCGCCCTGCGCCTGAGCCTGTCTGAGACGCTGCACATCGACCAGTCTACCAACGGCAAGCGCATCAAGCTGGCTGTGCCCATCTTCGCGCTGGTCATCGCCATCCTCGTGTTCGCCAAGACCAATGCCGACGGCTTCAACATCCTGTGGCGTTACTTCGCATGGGCCAACCAGACCCTGTCCCTGTTCGCCTTCCTGTGCATCACCGCGTGGATGTTCGAGAACGGCAAGGGCAAATGGGCTTGGATCCCCATGATCCCCGGCTGCTTCTACACCTTCATCTGCGTGACCTACATCGCCAACGCCCACATCGGCTTCAATATCCCCTGGACGCCCGCCTACATCATCGGTGTGGTGTGCGCCATCGCCTATGTGGTGGGCTGCTGCGTGTACGGCAAGAAGCGCGCTGCCAGACTGCTGGCTAAGTAAGTTCTCTCCTCTCCTCAAATCGGTATAGCAAATAACGTACAAAACATGAGGGACGGCATATGCCGTCCCTTGTGTTTTTTTCTCCCGGCTGGTATAATCCCCTTATCAAAACGAAGGGAGTGCGCTCCATGAAACGCTGTCTTGTCCTCTCCGACTCATTCAAAGGCACGCTGTCCTCCCCGGACATCTGCCGCATCGCCCGCAGTCTCCATATCCCCGGCTGGCACATCGACGCCCTGCCGGTGGCCGATGGCGGCGAGGGCACCACAGACTGCTTTCTGGATGCCTGCGGCGGACAGCGTATCGCCCTTCCCGTGTCCGGCCCCTTTGGCGGCACTATCGATGGCTTCTACGGCCTGCTGCCAGACGGGACAGCGGTGGTGGAGTGCGCCGCAGCAGCGGGTCTGCACCAGGCCGAGGGCCGTCCCGACCCGGAGGCGGCCACCACCTACGGTGTGGGACAGCTTCTGGCCCACGCGCTGGATCACGGCGCAAAGCGCCTGATCCTGGGTCTGGGCGGCAGCTGCACCAACGACGGCGGCTGCGGTGCGGCCGCGGCGCTTGGCGTTCGGTTTTACGACCGGCAGGGCCGCGGCTTCGTGCCCACCGGCGGCACGCTGGCGGACATCGAGGCTATCGACCTGTCCGGGCGGCATCCCGGCCTGCGGCCCGGTGTGCTGACGGTCATGTGCGACATCGACAACCCCCTGTACGGCGAAACCGGCGCGGCGTACATCTTCGCTCCGCAGAAGGGGGCGAACGACGCCTGCGTGCAGCGTCTGGACGCGGGACTTCGGCATCTCGCCGCGGTGCTGCATGAACAACTGAACGCGGAGGTGTCCACCCTCCCCGGCGGCGGTGCCGCCGGCGGCTTCGGCGCGGGCTGCGCTGCGCTGTTGTGCGGTGCCCTGCGCTCCGGTATCACGACGGTGCTGGACACCGTGGACTTCGACCGCCGCGCAGTGGGCTGCGACCTGGTGGTCACCGGCGAGGGTTCCTTTGATGCCCAAAGCCTGGGCGGCAAGGCCATCAGCGGCGTGGCAGGCCGGTGTCAGAAGCTGCGTGTCCCCGCTGCCGTGCTGGCCGGGCGTGTGGCACTGACACCGGAGCAATGGGCACCGCTGGATCTGCGGGCCGTCCGCAGTATCAACCCCGCCGGGGCGGCCCTTGAGGACGCCCGAGCCAACGCCGCCGCCTATTACCGGACGGCACTGGAAACGCTGCTGAAGGAGTGGAAGTGATATGGCACAGGTCATTGAGATACACGACTTTTCCGACTCGGCGCTGGACGTCTACGCCCGGGCCACGGAAAACCAGCTGGTCAACCGGGCCGACCCGGCCAACGCCCTGTTCATCGCCGAGAGCCCGCTGGTCATCGGCCGTGCGCTGGACGCCGGGTGCGTACCGGTGTCGTTCCTGATGGAGCCGCAGCACATCACCGGCAAAGGCGCCGAGATACTGGGTCGCTGTGACCCGGACCTCCCCGTCTATACCGCCTCCCTGGAGGTGCTGACGCAGCTCACCGGCTTCCACCTGACCCGCGGGATGCTGTGCGCCATGCGTCGTCCGCCCCTGCCCTCTGTGGCGGAGGTCTGCGCCAGGGCACGGCGCATCGCCGTACTGGAAAACGTGATGAACCCCACCAACGTGGGTGCCATTTTCCGCTGCGCGGCCGCCCTGGGCATGGACGCCGTCCTGCTGACCACAGAGGGCAGCGACCCCCTGTACCGCCGGGCCTCCCGGGTAAGCATGGGTAATGTATTCCTGGTGCCATGGACCTATCTGCCGGAGGGCGACTGGACGGCGGCACTGCACGATCTGGGCTTCACCACCGCGGCCATGGCCCTGCGGGAGGACTCCCTGCGGCTGGATGACCCACGCCTGTTGTCAGCGGAGAGGCTGGCGGTGGTGCTGGGCACCGAGGGCGACGGGCTGGCCGACGGCACCATCGCCCAATGCGACCACACGGTGATGATCCCCATGACCCATGGGGTGGACAGCCTGAATGTAGCTGCCGCGGCTGCCGTAGCCTTCTACCAGTTGGGCCTGCAATGCCAATAAGCGAATAAATATCCCCCCGGCTCCGCCGGGGGGATACACTGTATTTACAGGAACTTGTCCAGCTCCCGTTCCACATTGTCCATTTTCTTCACTTGGGGATGTTCCACACGATAGCCGGACTTAATGACCATATCCAGCGTCCGCAGGGCGGTCAGATCGGCCAGCGGGTCCGCCGCGCAGACGATCATATCCGCGCACTTGCCCGGCTGGATGGAGCCGGTCTCGCCGGCAATACCCGCCAGCGCCGCATTGCCCAGCGTGGCGCTGTGCAGCGCAAACGCCGGCGTCACGCCGCAGTACTTCACAAAGTAGCATAGCTCCCGCCACATATCGTAGTGGGTGATATAGGGGCAGCCGGTGTCGGTGCCCAGACCCACGGGGACACCATCCGCCAGACAGGCCTTCGCCATGGCGATAATACCCTCAAACACCACCTTGCCGTTCTCCTGCTGCTCATAGGTGGCGTGAGAGATACTGCGGTCGAACAGCGCATAGGGCACGGCAGGCGAGATGGTGGACACCTGGAAAGCGCCTCGTTCCTTACACAGCTGCATGATGTGCTCATCCGGCTTCGCGCCGTGCTCGATGGAGTCCACGCCGTTTTCCAGCGCCACCCGGACGCCCTCCGGGCTCTCCACATGAGCGGCCACCTGCATTCCCAGCGCATGGGCCTTATCGCAGGCCGCCTTGACCAGTGCCGGCTGCATCCGCAGCACGCCCGGCTCGCCAACCACTTCGGCGTCCATAACGCCGCCGGTGATCATCAGCTTGATCAGGTCGGGCTTTTCCGCCGCGATCTTCTCCACGAAGGCCGCGGCCTCCTCCGGCGTGCGGGCCTCATAGGCCAGCGACCCGGCCATGTGCCCGCCGGGTACCGACACCGCCATATTGGACGCCACCACCCGGGGAGACAGGATCTCGCCCCGCCTGGCCGCATCGCGAATGATCGTGTCGAAGTCCGCCACGCCGCCCACGGTACGGATAGTGGTCACGCCGGACAGCAGCTCCGTCCTGGCGTAACCCTCGCACATCTTCACGCCGATGCGGCGCATCAGGCCGTTGGAGGTGATGAGCTTCACCAGCTTCTTAGGGTCGGAGGGCTTTTTCCGGGGCTTGCCGGAGGCGGGCAGATGCACATGCAGATTGATCAGCCCCGGCAGCAGGTATTTGCCGCCCAGGTCCACGCGCGCATAGCCCTCCGGCACATCGGCCGCGTCGCAGACGGCAGCAATGCGGTCCCCGTCCACACAGACAGCCAGCCCCGTCCGAGGCGTCATGTCCCGCGTACCGTCCAGCATCACGCCGTTCACCAGCGCATATTTCTCATGGTTTATGTACATATGCATCCCTCCTGTTGGGAAATTTTTTCGCATGATACCACAACGCGGTGGAAATTGCAACAGACAATTTCCACCGCCAGCCAAAGCAGATCCACGCACGTTTGACGTTCTCAGAATACGACCACCAGCAGCATTTTGAATTGCTCCTGTCCATACACCGCGTGCGGATGCCGCGCCGGCATGAGGATGGACTCGCCGGTGTGCAGCACATGGGGTACGCCGTCCACGGTCACGCGGCCCACGCCGTCCAGGCACGTCACCAGCGCGTCGCCGCCGGACTCGTGGGTGCTGATCTCCTCGTCCTTGTCGAAGGCAAACAGCGTCACACTGACGGCGTCGTTCTGGGCCAGCGTCTTGCTGACCACCTGCCCCGGCTGATAGGCCACCTGATCCCGCAGTGTCAGCACGGTGGCCACATCGAGGTTCTTCATCATAGCGATACACTCCTTTTTATTGGATAAACGGGGGCGGCAAAGCCGCCCCCGTTATCGAAAACTTACTTGCCCAGGGCGGCCTTCAGAGCCTCCACACGGTCGGTCTTTTCCCAGGAAACACCCAGGTCCTCACGGCCCATGTGGCCATAGGCCGCCAGCTGGCGGTAAATGGGCTTCCGCAGGTCCAGATCGCGGATGATGGCGGTGGGGCGCAGGTCAAAGACCTTCTCCACAGCGGCCTCCAGCTCGCTGTCGGCCACCACGCCGGTGCCGAAGGTCTCCACCAGCACGCTGACGGGACGCGCCACGCCGATGGCGTAGGCCAGCTGCACCTGGCACTTGTCGGCAAGACCGGCGGCCACCACATTCTTGGCCACCCAGCGGGCGGCGTAGGCCGCGCTGCGGTCCACCTTGGTGGGGTCCTTGCCGGAGAAAGCGCCGCCGCCGTGGGGCGCGCTGCCGCCGTAGGTGTCCACGATGATCTTGCGCCCGGTCAGGCCGGTATCGGCGGCGGGGCCGCCGCTGACAAAGCGTCCGGTGGGGTTCACATAGATCTTCGTCTCGCCGTCCAGCAGCCCGGCAGGAACAGTGGGCTTGATGACCAGCTCGATCATATCCTTGCGGATCTGCTCCAGCGTCACGTCAGGGCTGTGCTGGGTGGACAGCACCACGGTATCCACGCGGACGGGCTTGCCGTTCTCGTCGTACTCCACGGTGATCTGGGTCTTGCCATCGGGACGCAGATAGTCCACCAGGCCCTGCTTCCGCACGTCGGTCAAGCGCTTGGCCATCTTGTGGGCGATGGAGATCGCCAGGGGCATCAGCTCCGGCGTCTCGTTGCAGGCATAACCGAACATCATACCCTGATCGCCGGCGCCGTTGTCCAGCTCGCTCTTGCCGGAGGCCTTGGCCTCATAGCTCTTGTCCACGCCCAAAGCGATATCGCCGGACTGCTCATCGATGTTGGTGATGACGGCGCAGGTGTTGCCGTCAAAGCCGCACTCGGAGGAGTTATAGCCGATGTCCAGCACCACCTGGCGGGCGATCTTGGGGATATCCACATAGCAGTTGGTGGTGATCTCACCCATGATGTGGATCAGGCCGGTAGAGGCGCAGGTCTCGCAGGCCACGCGGCCATTGGGGTCCTTCTCGAAGATCGCGTCCAGCACCGCGTCGCTGATCTGGTCGCAGACCTTGTCGGGATGCCCTTCGGTAACGGACTCAGAGGTAAACAGATGTCTTGCCATGATTTTTTCTCCTTTCATCTCGCGGATGGTCATTGAAAAAAGCGCTCTGCCGAACCGACAGAGCGCTGTGCTTCTTTGCTCATCCTCATCTTTCGATTCGTTCGCCGGATTTGGCACCTTGAAAAAACAGGTTGCCGTGGCTTCATCGGGCCGGTCCCTCCGCCACTCTTGATAAGGTATTTACTTGTACAGCATATTGTAACAGTTTTTTTAGCATTGTCAATAGCATTTCCATGATTTTTGCAAATAATTCAACTGTACGGAAACTTTGCCATTGTTCAAAAAAATGACATGACTTTTCCGCCGTTATGGGTTATACTGAACACAATTTGTACACAGGAGGACACTCCCCTTGAAAAAACTCTATGACGGGGTGCAGCGCTTCTGCGCCGCCCATCCCCGGTTCGGCATCCCCAACCTCATGCGTATCATCGTCATCGGCAACGTGGCGGTCTATGTGCTCATGCTGCTGACCCAGGCCAACGACGCCAACGCCCTGAGCTTTCTGACCTTCAATCTCAATGCCCTGCTCCACGGCGAGGTGTGGCGGCTGGTGACCTTTGTGTTCGTGCCCGCCTACTCCAGTCCCTTTGCCCTGCTGATCAGTCTCTACTTCTATTACTGGATCGGCTCCACGCTGGAGCGCCAGTGGGGCACGGCCAAGTTCAACCTGTACTACATCAGCGGCGCGCTGCTGACGGTGCTGGGCGTGGTGCTGGCCAGTCTCATCACCGGCAACCCCTACCTGACCGCAGCGGGCACCGGCTATGTGAACCTGTCCATGTTCTTCGCCTTCGCCTTCCTGTTCCCGGACACCACGGTACTGCTGTTCTTCATCCTCCCCGTGAGGATGAAGTGGCTGGCGTACCTGGACGGCGCACTGTTCGCCTTCGACATCATCAAGGCCATCGGCGCCCACAACTGGGCCGGTGTAGTGCTGCCCATCGTGGCCCTGCTGAACTTCGCCGTGTTCATCTGGCCGGAGGTCCACTACCTGAAGGAGCGCGCCAAATACCAGAACTCCCGCAAGACCGTCCAGTTCCGTCAGGCCCAACAGCAGCAGGCCAAGCAGGCCCAGCAGCAGGGCTATCGCCACAAGTGCGCCGTCTGCGGCCGCACGGATACCGACTACCCTGATCTGCAATTCCGTTACTGCAGCAAGTGCGTCGGGTACCACTGCTTCTGTCAGGACCACATCTTCAACCACGTGCATTTCACGGAGGAATAACAAAATACAGACGGGCCGCCCTCCGGGCGGCTCTTTTTTTTACACATATCTTAATAAAATCTTACCGTCCTGTAAGTTGACAGTGAAAACGTTTTCGCGTACAATAAGCCTGTAGCAAAAGGGGAAAACTGCCCAAAAATCCGAAACGCAACCGCCGGTTGACACATTTCCAGCCCCGGTTTATAGACCGCAACCGGCAAAACCCGTATGATAGCGCCATCAAAACCAAACGGCGGCACCCGCCGTCATACGGAAGGAGCGCATACCTATGATTTTAGCTGACAAGATCGTGTCCCTGCGGAAAAAGGCAGGCTGGAGCCAGGAGGACCTGGCCGAGAAGCTGGGCGTCACCCGCCAGTCCGTATCCAAATGGGAGGGCGCACAGTCCGTGCCCGATATGGATAAGGTCGTGATGATGAGCCGCCTGTTCGGTGTCTCCACCGACTTCCTGCTGAAGGACGAACTGGAGGAGGAAACGCCCTGCGCCGCGGCCCAGGATGACGACACGCCCCTGCGCCGCGTGAGCCTGACCCAGGCCTCCGCCTACCTGGCCCTGCGTAAGGCCGCCGCGCCGAAGATCGCCATAGCCACCGCCCTGTGCATCACCTCCCCGGTCACGCTGATCCTGCTGGCCGGCATGAGCGAGGTGCAGCGCTTCCACATCACCGAAAATGCCGCCAGCGGCATCGGTCTGTGCGTGCTGCTGGGTCTGGTGGCGCTGGCCGTGAGCATCTTTCTGCGGACAAGTGCAGAAGCCAAGGAGTACCGGTTCCTGGAGGAAGAACCCTTTGAAACGGAGTACGGCGTGGAGGGCATGGTCCGCCAGCGGCAGCGGGAATACAAGGACACCCATACCCGGCTCGTCACCGTGGGCGTGGTGCTGTGTGTGCTGGCCGCCGTACCGCTGTTCGCCGCCATGTGCATAAGCGGCAGCGACCTGCTCTATATCGCCGCTGTCTGCGCGTTGCTGGTGCTGGTGGCCATCGGCTGTCTGGCCCTGGTCACAGCCGGCGTGTATCAGGGCGCCATGGAGCAGCTGCTGGAGGAGGGCGACTACACCCGTCCCCAGAAAAAGCACCACAAGCTGATGGGCACCGTCACCATGATCTACTGGCTCACCGCCACGGCGGTCTTCCTGATATACACCTACGGCCCGTCCGGCAACGGCCAGCCCCAGTACAGCTGGATCATCTGGGCGGTGGCCGGCGTGCTGTACGCCGCCGTTATGGGCATCGTCCGCATCATCAGCCGCAGCCGCGGCTGATGATGCCCCACAATAGAAGCTTAGGAGAGAAATAGGAGGAACTGACCCCATGCTGGACATTCAACATCTGACCAAGACCTACGGCGAGAAGAAGGCCGTGGACAATCTGTCGCTGCACATCACCCCCGGCGAGATCTACGGCTTCATCGGCCATAACGGCGCCGGCAAGACCACCACGCTGAAATCCGTGGTGGGTATCCTGCAATTTGACCAGGGCGAGATCACCATCGATGGCCGGTCCATCAAGACCGATCCCCTGGGCTGCAAGCGGGAGATGGCCTACATCCCCGATAACCCGGATCTGTACGACTACATGACCGGCATCAAATATCTGAACTTCATCGCCGACGTATTCGGCGTGGACGCCCAGACCCGGCAGGCTCGTATCCGCACCTACGCGGATGCCTTTGAGCTGACGAGTGACCTGGCCCAACCCATTGCCGCCTATTCCCACGGCATGAAGCAGAAGCTGGCTATCATCGCCGCGTGGCTCCACGACCCGAAGGTCATCATCATGGACGAGCCCTTCGTGGGCCTGGACCCCAAGGCTGCCCATCTGCTCAAGGGTATGATGCGTGAGATCTGCGACAACGGCGGCGCCATCTTCTTCTCCACCCATGTGCTGGAGGTAGCGGAAAAGCTCTGCGACAAGGTGGCTATCATCAAGGGCGGCCGGCTCATCCGTTCCGGCACCATGGAGGAGGTCAAGGGCGACGACTCCCTGGAGGAGGTCTTCCTGGAGCTGGAGGCGGAGTGATGGTCAAATTATTGCTGAAAAAACAGCTGTCCGAGATCTTCCGCAGCTACTTCTACGACGCGAAAAAGAACAAACCCCGGTCCAAGGCAAGCACCGTCAGTTTGATCGTGCTGTATGTGCTGCTGATGGTGGGCGTTATCGGCGGTATGTTCACGCTGTTCTCCATAGGTCTGTGCGCTCCCCTGCACGAGGCCGGTCTGGATTGGCTGTACTTCACCCTCTTTGCCCTGGTCGGTGTGCTGATGGGCGTGTTTGGCAGCGTGTTCAACACGTTCTCCGGCCTGTACCAGGCCAAGGACAACGACCTGCTGCTGTCGCTGCCTATCCCCGTGCGTGCCATTCTGGCCTCCCGGCTGCTGGGTGTATACCTGATGGGTCTGATGTTCTCCGGCGTGATCCTGCTGCCCTGCGTCATCGTCTACTGGGCCGTCGGTGTGCTGACCGCCGCCACTGTGCTTGGCGGCATCGCGCTGATTCTGGCCGTCTCCCTGCTGGTGCTGGTGCTCTCCTGTCTGCTGGGCTGGGTGGTAGCCAAGATCCACAGCAAGCTCAAGCGCAAGAACCTCCTTACCACCCTGATCGCGCTGGCGTTCTTTGCCCTGTACTACATGGTGTGCTTCCGTGCCAACGAACTGATCGAGCAGCTCATGCTGCACCTGAATGAGGTGGGTGCAGCCATCCGCGGCAGCGCCTATCCCCTATATCTCATGGGCCGTATGGGCGCCGGCGACTATCTGGCTGTCGTGCTGGTTCTGGCCGTAATGGCGGCGCTGTGCGCGCTCACATACCTACTGCTCAGCCGCACATTCCTGTCCATTGCCACCGCCAACAACGGCGGCGCCAAGGCCGTTTATAAGGAGACGACCGTCAGGGCCGCCGGTGTACCCGCCGCCTTGCTGCGTAAGGAGCTGGGCCGCTTCACCGCCAGTCCCAACTATATGCTCAACTGCGGTCTGGGCACGGTCATGCTGCCCATTCTGGGCGTGCTGCTGCTGGTAAAGAGCAGCGACCTGCTGCCTGTTATATACGAAATGGCCGGCGACGAGTCCTCCGGTCTTCTGGCGACGATGCTGTGCGCCGCCCTGTGCCTGGTAGGCTCCATGAACGACATGACCTCCTCCTCCATCTCCCTGGAGGGGAAGAACCTGTGGCTGGCACAGTCCCTGCCGGTGACACCGTGGCAGGTACTGCGTGCAAAGCTGCTGGTACAGGTGCTGATAACGGGTATCCCCATGGCAGTCACCTCTGTACTGATACTATTGGCCGTCCGCCCCGCCTTGCCGCTGGCCCTCCTGCTGATAGCGCTGCCTCAGACCTTTGTGTGGCTGTCGGCAGCCTTCGGCCTGACCATGGACCTGAAGCGCCCCAACCTGGTCTGGACCAATGAGATCACCGTCATCAAGCAGCGTCTGACGGTGCTGCTTGCCATGCTGGGCGGCTGGGTGTACGCCGCCCTTGTCGGCGTGCTGTACTACCCGTTCGGTATCGACATGGGTGCAGCGTGGTATCTGCTGGCCTGGACAGTGCTGACCGTCGTGCTGACGCTGGTGCTGCTGCGCTGGCTCCACCGCACCGGCAGCCGCCTGTTCGCCGCCCTGTAATTGTGTCAGAAACGTAAATTCTGCCCCGTTCCGGCCTCCGGAACGGGGTTTTCCCGCAGTTTTTGTGGATTTGCTTATAGACACTTCGGGCAAAATGTGGTAGGGTAATTCATCAAAGAAAAAAAGCTATGCAGAACAAGGAGGCCTTACCATGAACGAGGTCAAATCCCCCAAGAAACCTCTGATCTACTACTACATGATCGTGGTACTGCTGGTGCTGCTGTTCAACCTGCTGGCCATGCCCTGGCTGGCGGAGCACCAGATCAAGGAGGTAGACTACAACACCTTCGTCTCCATGACCGAGAAGAATGAGATCGGCCAGGTGGAGATCCAGCAGCAGAGCAACCGCATCCTCTTTACCTCCACCGACGGCAAAACCATCTACAAGACCGCCATCGTGCCTGACGACGGCCTGGTCCAGCGCCTGCTGGACGCCGGCATCTCCACCACCGGCGAGGAGATCGAGCAGACTTCCCTGCTGACGGATATCCTGGGCTGGGTCCTGCCGCTGGTGATCTTTATCGCCATCGGTCAGATCATCTCCCGCAGCCTGATGAAGAAAATGGGCGGCAGCGACTCCCTGATGTTCAATATGGGCAAGTCCGACGCCAAGGTCTACGTCAAGTCCGCCGAGGGCATCAAGTTTGCCGATGTGGCCGGTGAGGACGAGGCCAAGGAGAACCTGACGGAGATCGTCAATTACCTACACGATCCCACCAAGTATCAGGAGATCGGTGCGTCCATGCCTAAGGGCGTGCTGCTGGTGGGCCCTCCGGGCACCGGCAAGACCATGCTGGCCAAGGCTGTGGCCGGCGAGGCCAACGTGCCCTTCTTCTCCATGTCCGGCTCGGAGTTCGTGGAGATGTTCGTGGGCATGGGCGCGTCCAAGGTCCGCGACCTGTTCAAGCAGGCCAAGGAGAAAGCCCCCTGCATCGTGTTCATCGACGAGATCGACGCCATCGGCCAAAAGCGCAGCGGCGGCCAGTACGGCGGCAACGACGAGCGCGAGCAGACGCTGAACCAGCTGCTCACCGAGATGGACGGCTTCGAGGGCAACACCGGCGTCATCATTCTGGCCGCCACTAACCGTCCCGAATCCCTTGATCCGGCCCTGACCCGACCCGGTCGTTTCGACCGCCGTGTACCCGTGGAGCTGCCCGACCTGCTGGGGCGCGAGGCCATTCTGAAGGTACACGCCAAAAAGATCAAGATCGCCGAGGACGTGGACTTCAACAAGATCGCCCGTATGGCCTCCGGTGCCTCCGGCGCCGAGCTGGCCAATATCGTCAACGAAGCCGCCCTCCGCGCCGTCCGTGACGGACGCCGCTTTGCCACCCAGGCCGACCTGGAGGAGAGCATCGAGATAGTCATTGCCGGCTACCAGAAGAAGAACGCCATTATGACCGATCACGAGAAGCATATCGTGGCCTACCACGAGATCGGCCACGCGCTGGTGGCGGCCAAGCAGACCAATTCCGCCCCGGTGCAGAAGATCACCATCGTGCCCCGCACCTCCGGTGCTCTGGGCTATACCATGCAGGTGGAGGAGGGCAACCACTACCTGATGTCTCAGGAGGAAATGGAGAACAAGATCGCCACCCTCACCGGCGGCCGCGCCGCTGAGGAGACGGTGTTCGGCACCATCACCACCGGTGCCAGCAACGACATCGAGCAGGCCACCAAGCTGGCCCGCGCCATGATCACCCGCTACGGCATGAGCAGGGACTTCGACATGGTGGCCATGGAGACGGTGCAGAACCAATATCTGGGCGGCGACACGTCTCTGGCCTGCTCCGCCGAGACCCAGGCGAAGATCGACCAACAGGTGGTGGCACTGGTGAAGCAGCAGCACGAGAAGGCGCTGAAGCTCCTCACCGACAACCGCGCCAAGCTGGACGAGCTGGCCGCCTTCCTGTACGAGAAGGAGACCATCACCGGCGAGGAGTTCATGGAGATCCTGAATAAAAAATAAGCGAAACGCCCCGGCATCGCCGGGGCGTCCATCGGAGGAATACCGCATGAAGTTCATCACGACACTGGCCGTCACCTTCTTCGCCGGTATGGGCGCAGGACTGGGCACCGGCTTTGCGGGCATGAGCGCCGCGGCGGTCATCAGTCCCATGCTCATCACATTTCTGGGCATGGACCCCTACATGGCGGTAGGCATCGCTCTGGCCTCCGACGTGCTGGCCAGCGCCGTCTCCGCCTACACCTACCGCAAAAACAAGAACCTGGATATCCGGAACGGCATCATTATGATGGTCACCGTGCTTCTGTTCACCGTGGCAGGCAGCTACATCGCCAGCCTGGTGCCCTCCCGCACCATGGGAAGCTTCTCCGTGATCATGACGTTCCTGCTGGGCGTCAAGTTCATCGTCCGTCCCGTTATGACCACCAAGGAGGCCATGCTGGGTGTCTCCGCCAAAAAGCGTGCCGTCCAGTCCGTGGTCTGCGGCATCGTCATTGGCTTCATCTGTGGCTTTGTGGGCGCAGGCGGCGGCATGATGATGCTGCTGATTTTGACCACGGTGCTGGGCTATGAGTTGAAAACCGCCGTGGGTACCAGCGTGTTCATCATGACCTTTACGGCGCTGACCGGCGCCATTTCCCACTTCACCATCGGCGGCGCGCCGGACTGGACGGTACTGGCGCTGTGCGTGGTGTTCACCCTGATCTGGGCCCGCATCGCCGCGGTATTTGCCAACAAGGCCGAACCTAAAACGCTGAACCGCGCCACCGGCGTGGTGCTGGTGATCCTCGGCGCCGCCATCATGACCTTCAACCTGCTGAAGTGACCGCTGAAATATGACAAGAACGCCTCCGGCACTGCCGGAGGCGTTCTTTCCTTCACTTATTCTGCTCATACAGCACGGCCAGTCCCCGCAGGATCAGGTCCGCGGCCATGTGCATCTCATGCCGGCAGGCCGGCGCGATCACCGGCGCGATGCCGCCGGTGGCCACCACCGTGGCCTTTCGGCCCAGCTCGGCCACCATCCGGTCGATCAGTCCGTCCAGCAGCAGTGCCGAGCCCAGCACGCAGCCGCTCTGCATGCACGTCAGCGTGTCGTCGCCGATGGCCCTCTCCGGCACCGCCAGCGGGATGTCCGGCAGCAGCGCCGTGCCGCCCGCCAGGGACGACAGCGCCAAGTTTGCCCCTGGCAGGATGGCTCCGCCCCGGAACGCTCCCTGCTCATCCAGCACCGTCACCGTGGTGGCAGTGCCCATGTCGACCAGCAGCAGCGGCGGCTGATACAGATCCAGCGCGCCCACGGCGGCGGTCAGCAGGTCCGCGCCCAGCGTCTCCGGCCGCTTGATACGCACCGGTACGCGGCAGCGGACGTTTCCGCCCACCACCAATGGCTCTTTTCCGATCAGCAGCCGCGCCGCGCCCTGCAGGGCCCGGGTCACCGGCGGCACCACCGAGGAGATGATGACCTGCTCCACCTCCCGCCTGTCTACCTCCGCCAACTCCAACAGCTGGCTCAGTGCCACGGCGTAATCGCCCACGGCGTTGTCCCGCCGTGTGGCGATACGGAAGCTGCGGCGCACCTCGCGCCCCTCCATCAATCCCACGACCACATGGGTATTTCCCACGTCCAAAGCCAGCAGCATACGCGCGCCTCCCGTCTTATGCGTTGGTCTTGCGGGCAGCCAGCTTGCCCCGGCTGTACATGACCGCCTTGGCAATAGCCGCGCCGGTGATCAGGCACACCACGCCCTCCACCAGTCCGTTGACGCCCACGAAGGCGATGACGAACAGGAACGCGTTGGCGCTGCCGAGGGCGGCCACAAAGCCCTGGATATAGTCGGTGTTGTAGAAGCACAGGCACAGCGTGGTCATAAACAGCACCGTGTTGCACAGCGCGCCGATCAGGCCCGCCGCGCCGAAGGACCACAGGTTCGTCTTGTCCAGCTTGTTCAGGCCCTTGAAGGCCACGCCGCACAGCCAGCCCGCCAGAATACGGGTGGGCACGCACACCAGGAACGTGTAGATGGGGTTGATACCCAGCAGCACCGCGCCGAACTGGCTCCTGCCGAAGCATTCCCAGAAGCTGATGCAGCCGAACACGCCGCCCAGAATGGCGCCGCTGGCCGGCCCCATGACGATGGCGCCCACGATGACCGGCACCATCAGCAGGGTGATCTCCAGCCCCGGCATCTTGATCATGCCCAGACCCGTGACCTCCAGCAGCAGCATAATGGCCACCAGCACGGAAATGCGCACCAGGTCATGCACGGTGTATTTCCCGCGCTTCGTTTCGTTATTCATATTGTTACCTCCTGCTGCCGCCTCCGTCCAGCAGAGTGCGGCGCTCGCACGTATGATACCACATTTTCGCGTTTTTGCAATAGCTGATTTCAAAAAAGTACCCCCGGCGAAGCCAGGGGTACTTGTCGTATGCTGCACGCTCGGTCCGGCGAAGCCGGGGTACTGGCTGTGTGCCGCCGTATAGGCCGGTCAGCGCTTCCTTCTCCGCATCCAGGCCATGCCGCCCACGGACGCCAGCGCCATGCCCACGTAGGCCCCGATGCCCGCGTCGAACGTGGTGGGGCTGTCCACCCCGCCGATGGTGAAGTTCATCGTCACGTTGCCCGCGTCGGACAGAATGGTCACCGTGTGCCTGCCGTCCTTCAGCGTCCGCAGATACACCGCCTTCAGATAGACCTCGATGCCGCCGTTGTCCTCGGCGATGTAGTTGGCCGCGGCGATGGTCCTGCCGTCCACCTGCACGCCCTTAAAGCCGCTGAACGCCGCCGTGCTGCGGAACGTCAGCCCGTAGATGCCGGAGGTGTAATCCGTGGCGCTCTTGGCGGCATCAGCCGTCTTCACCGCGGAAATTCCGGGCGTGGACGCGCCGCCGTAGTAATAGTACCCGCCGCCGGAGCTGCTCTGCGCCGCCGTGCTGATCACAAACGGCGAGAAGCTGCTCACTTCAAATTTGATGCCGTACTCGGTGTATTCACCCTCAAATTCCTCACGGAATTCGTGATTGTTGTAGTAGTGCTTGATCGTCGGATGCTCGCCGCGGGCCTTTCGCGCCGCACCGTCAGCAGTCGTCATATCGAAATAGGCGTAGGGAACATAGACGACATATTTTCCGTTCTCGCGCCCCTGTCCACCAATAAGCGTAAATTGGAAGTACTGCTTGTCCGTGCCCTCTCCCCGCTGGGGATAGCGGTCGCACTTGAACTTCTCGCCTTCGTTTCCGATGATATAGGGTTTGTCCGATTCTTTTGCGCTGCTCTCCGCATTCGTTATGGTAGTCTGCACAAAGGAATCGTTCCGCCCACAGACATAGGTATAGCCCAGCACTTCATACTTGCCGTCATCATTCTCTTGCAGCCACTGTACCAATCTATGGCGATAACCCAAATCAAAGGTATACCCTACCTGAATATCTCCCACGGCCTTGAAGTCCACTTCCGCAAAGCGCACTATAACAGCGGTATTCTCATCATATTTTTCGGGCACATACGCAACCGTAAAACCACTTGTCATTCTTCCGAGTGTATCCGCATCAAGTATAGCCGACTCATTGGAAAGAGGCGCTACGCGGAAATGTGTCACTTTCTCTGCAATATCCGCGCTGGGACTGAGCGTGACACCCTGCTGCAGCTGCTTGTACGTCGGCAGCGTACGGCCGTCAAACATAGTATAGAAATATCCGTTATCATAGATAACGTTGATTCCGCTTCCTGCATTCGGAACAGCGTTTGGTACAGATACCGGCTTCTCAAGCGTATCCAACTTAGACCCATTCCGCACCATAATATTCAACTGCTGACTGATTTTCTCCCCGGTTTTACTCGCCCAGACCAGCATGCATTTTAAGCTTACGGGTTCACCGTTCGGCGCATAGATATCTACCAAACATCTGCTCAAATCAGAGGAATTCTTGTTCGCCGACAACGTTCTGCTGTCCCCGGATTCAGTGCATTCATTTAAGACCAGAGAATAACCCTCGGCCGGAGCCGTGATGACCGCCCGTCCCAACGCTGCGGGCGGTGTTGCCTGCTGCCCAAGAGTTTCAGTCACCGTTTTCCCACCCTTTGGCGTTACAAACACCGTGCCGGGCTCCATCCAGTACATCCAGTCCGCTGTTTCCACAAAACTCACCGACTCGATCTGCTTATTGTTCACACTTTCGGTGCCCTGCGGATTCTCTAAACTCGCCGAGTAGTGAAAATTATTTTCCCCTTCCACAATGATGTATACAACAATCGCAGACCTCTTGACGACAGTAACTTGGTCACCTTCATCTGCTGCATTCCCCCACATTACAAATGTCCGTATGCCGCTGTGCTTGTTGCTGGCAGTAACGCTTAACACTCCATCCTGTTGGTTTACTGCGGCCATAGGACGGGAATAGCCTCTCTCGCCGTCAGTATTATTAAATTTTTGCGCTTGTGGCTCGTTAATAAAGCTTAACGCACTCTTTTCGTCATTACCGTTGTAGTCTGCAATTCGATTTGCATTCTCGGTATTCTTGAGTACAATACGGACATTTACATCGTTCGCCTTCGCCGCCGCCAGCCAGTGCTCCTCGGAGCCCTTCAGCACCGTGACCGTCAGCACGCCGTTCGCATAGTTGTATTCGTAGTCCGTTCCCCTTTGGAGTTCCCGCGGAAACGTAATATAAAAGTCCCCACTATTACCCTCTGTTTGCAGTACAGGCGCCGTATAACCGGCGTCCTTCAACGCCTTGTCTATATCCACCTGTCCCCCCTGCTCACCGCCGCCGGGACCGGGATCCGTTCCACCGGCACCAATACTATCCGTATACGCTTTCAAACCATCAACGCGCTCACTGAATTTGCAAAGGTGCTGCCCATCGGAAACATACAGTGTATCCAGAATCGCCTTTGCGTCGTTACTCAAGCTAGTATATGCGCCAGCTGCTTCGCTCATTTTTGTTTTAAAATCCGCATCTTTAAACGAAGTAACGCCACGCGGCATGATCTGATTGCCTTCTTCGTAGTAGACAAACCAACCGTTTTCGCCCAAGAACGCCTTTGCAGCCGCCAGATCATCCTCCGTAGCCTCACCGACCTTTCGGAGTTCTTCAACCTTTTTCACAGCTCCCGTCTGTGGTTTCTCTGCCCACACATTCACACACAGCCCCAGCGCCATCACCAGCGCCAGCAGCAAACTGACCACTTTTTTCATCATACGTTCCTCTCCTTTCCCGCCAAGAGAGTTCGTTTCAGCCCGCTGAAACGTTGAAAGGGAGTATACTCCCTTGGCGGCACATAATTACTCCTTCTTTATACCACTTTGCCGTCTTTGGAACAATATGCAGGGAGGGAATGGTATATTTTTCGGCATTAAATGCAAAAACAGCCGGGCTTTTTGTGCAAAAGTCCGGCTGCTTTCGGTTATTCCGCCATGGGCTGTACGCCACCCGTGGGCAGTATGGGCCGGCTGATGGGAACGCTCCCCAGCATCAGCTGGTACTCACCGTCCAGCATCAGCTGCACCTGCGTCACATCCTCCAGTGAGCACAGCGAGTCCACCAGCCCCTGTATCATGCGGTTCTGCGCCTCCGCGTCCTCCGGCAGCAGCGCCGCCACGCTCCCCGGCAGGTTCAGGTAGCATATCCCCTCCTCCGTGCTGGCGTTCAGGGCCGTAAAGCCCTCCGGCAGCAGCGGGTACAGGTCCGCGTAGCTGTCCAGCGGCCGTTCCGTCAGTGCCTTCACCACCGCCTGAGCCACCGTCTCCCCCTCGTACACCGTCAGCCGGCGCTCCTCGCCCACCAGTGTACCGTCGCCGTCCGGGAAGTACAGCTGCACCTTCACCGTCCGCACCACATCGTCCGGGCTGGTCAGCAGCACCTCCTCTGAGGTGTACACCTCGCTGGTCCGGTCCGCAGGCAGCTCGCCCGCCACCGTCAGCCGCACGGCGTAAATGCCGTCCAGCTGCATCAGCGACAGCGTGATGCAGTAGTCCGCGATGGTCCGGTCAATACCGATCAGCTGGTCGTATTCGCTGCTCATGTCCACCGACACCGTTCCGCCGGTGACGGTACAGCTCAGCAGCTGCGTCCCCACGGGTATGGGCGCGATGAATCCCTCCGCCGTGCAGCCGCCCAGCAGCAGCTCCATGATGTACTGCGCCTGCTGCTGGCGTCCCCGGTCCCCGGCGGTGATATCCGCCCAGGGGATGGCGATGCCCTGCACGGCGTCGCCGCCGCCGGCGGACTTGTTCTGCTCGCTCAGGTCCGCCGGGCAGTACAGCCGCAGGCTCCCGCCGTCCGCCGCCTGCTGCTCGCCGCAGGCGCACAGGCTCGCCGCCAGCGCCGCCGCCAGCAGCAGGGAAATGATACGCTTTTTCATGCCTCCTCCCCCCTTTCCGCCAGCGGCAGGTACACGGTGAACACCGTGCCCACGCCGTTTGCGCCGTGGCCGGCGGAGATGGTACCGCCCCGGTTCTCGATGGTGTCCTTCACGATGGACAGCCCCAGTCCCGTGCCGCCCACCTCCCGCGAGCGCATCTTGTCCACCCGGTAGAACCGGTCAAAAATATGCGGCAGGTCCTCGTCCGGTATACCGATGCCGTTGTCGCTGACCGTCAGCACCACCCTGTCCCCATCCACATGGGCCTCCGCCCGGACGAATCCGTCCTCGGCGGCGGAGTACTTGATGGCGTTCTCCATCAGGTTGTACAGGATCTGATGTACATCGTCGTCGGTGGCCAGCGCCACGGCATCCTCGTCCGCCGCGCCGGATACGGTCACGCCCTTCTCCTGGGCCACCATGGTCAGCATACGCTCCACGCGCTCCAGCACCGGCCCCACCGCCACGGGATAGGGCTGCTGCACCACGCCGCTGTCCAGCCGCGTCAGCCGCAGCAGGTTCTCGGTAATGCGGCTCAGCCGTTCCGCCTCCCGCCCGATGTCGGTGACGAACTCCTTTGTGGTCTCCTCGTCCATGTGATCCGTCTGCAAGATGGAGTCCGTCAGCAGCCGTATGCCCGCCAACGGCGTTTTCAGCTCGTGGCTGGCGTCGGAGACGAACCGCCGCCGGGCGTTCTCCGTGGTCTGCAATCGGTCGGTCAGGCTGTTGAATTCCGCCGCGATCTGGGCGATCTCGTCGGTGCCGCTGGCGTCAGCCCGGTGGCTGTACGCGCCCTCACGCACCTTGCGGATGGCCTGCAAAAGCCCGCTGATCTGCCGGGTCAGCATCTGGCTGAGCACGATGCTCAGCCCCGCCACCAGCAGGGCGATCAGCAGCGAGATAATGAGCAGGTTGTGCCGGAACGCCTCCAGCAGCTCCGACTGCTCCGTGTCGTAGTCATAGGCGTACACCGCGCCCACGATCTGGTTGTGATACACCACAGGCGTGGCCACGCGGCTCAAAAACGCCGTGCCGTCGTAGCTGCAATAGCTGGCGTCCTGTCCCCGCAGGGCCACCGCCACCACGGAGTACAGCGCGTATTCGCCCACGGCGTTGCTGCCCTGCCGGGTGTCGTACAGCACCAGTCCCGCGCTGTTGGTCACCATGATACGGGCTGCGCCGGACTCGTCCAGGCCCTCCAGCGCCGCCTGCACGTTCTCCACCGTCAGCTTCTCCAAGCCTATCATCGCCGACTCGATGACCTTCGCGGTGCTCTTCAGGTTGTTCTGATTGGAGGCCACCATCATGTTCTGGCTCACCAGCAGCGGATAGGAGTTCAGCAGGATCAGCACCGCCGCGATGACCAGGATATAGCTCAGGCTGAACTTCAGCTGCAAGGTCGCCTTGCCCCGCAGCTTGCGTATACCAAGGCCCAGGCGCTGCCGCATAGTCTGCGCCTGCGGGGTCTGGTCCGTATTTGCTGCCGCCGTGTCACACGGTGGGCTGTTCTTCTCCCTTAAAATAGTAACCAACTCCCCACTTCGTCATAATGTATACCGGGTTGGCGGGGTCCGGCTCCAGCTTTTCCCGCAGCCGTCGGATGTGCACGTCCACCGTCCGGTAATCTCCGGCGTAGGAATACCCCCACACCAGGTCCATCAGGCTCTCCCGGCTGTACACCCGCCGGGGGTTTTTCATCAGCAGCTCGATCAGGTCATACTCCTTTGCGGTCAGGTCGATGGTCTTTCCGTCCCGCAGGGCCACCCGCTGCTCCGTGTCCAGGCTCAGGTCGCCCACGGTCAGCAGCGGCGTGCGCTGGCGGCTCTGGGCCGCCTGGTTCCCGTTCATGGACCGCCGCAGCAGTGCCCGGATGCGTGCCTTCAGCTCCAGAATGTTAAAGGGCTTCGTCACATAGTCGTCCGCGCCGCAGGCAAAGCCCATCAGCTTGTCGCTGTCCTCGCTGCGGGCGGTCAGCATGATGACGGGCACATCGGAAAACTCCCGTATCTTCATGCAGGCGTCGCTGCCGGACAGGCCGGGCATCATCACGTCCATGACGATCAGGTCGAAGTTCTCCTTCTTCTCCAGCTCCACGGCGGCCGCGCCGTCATAGGCGGTCATCACCTCATACCCCTCGTTCTCCAGATTGAACTTCATGCCCTTCACCAGCAGCTTCTCGTCGTCTACCACCAATATCTTCATTCCTGCGTATCCTCCGTTATGATGTGATCTTGTATGCTCTCCACGATGGCCTGTCCGATTCCCTCCACCCGCGTCAGGTCCTCCGCGCCGGTATAGGGTCCGTTGGCCTCCCGTTCGTCCACGATCCGCTGGGCCAGCACCGGGCCGATCCCCGGCAGGCCGTCCAGCTCCTCCGCGCTGGCGGTGTTGATGTTCACCTTCAGCAGTGCGGGCGCAGCCTCCTCCGGCGGCACGGCGCTGATGTCATAGCCGCCCCGCACCTGCCGCGGCGTCAGCAACCACGTCAGTGCCATCGCCAGGACGAACAGCACCGTCAGTCCCAGCAGGAACACGTCCGTCTTTGTCAATTTTATCCGCTTTCCCACAGTTGACTACCCCGCCTCTTTTGCTTATAATAGGTCATGGACATACCGGCCCCATGCTCCGGACGGGGCCGTCCCCCTATATTATAGCATACATGGAGAAAAAGTCACATGAAAATCCGTCGTTTTATTGCTGTTTTTTTATCCGCCCTGATTTTATGCGGAGTTCTGACCGTTCCCGCCGCCGCGCTGGAGGATCCGGCCATCCGTGCCAAGGCCGCGCTGCTGGTGGAGGCCGAGACCGGCACGATACTCTATGACAAAAATATCCACGATGAGCTGTCCATTGCCAGCACCACCAAGATCATGTCCGCCCTGCTGGTCTTCGAGGCCATCGACCGGGGTGAGCTGCGGCTGGACCAGCAGGTCACCGCCACCGCCACCGCCCTGCGCGGCCTGCCGGAGGACGGCAGCACCGCCGACATCGTGGAAGGTGAAACGCTGACGGTGGAGCAGCTGCTGTACTGTATGCTGGTCATCTCCGCCAACGAGACGTGCAACATTCTGGGCGAAACGCTGTGCGGCAGCGTAGATGCCTTTGTGGCGCGCATGAACCAGCGCGCCCAGGAGCTGGGGTGCAAAAACACCCACTTTGCCAACACCACCGGCCTGACCCAGTCCGGCCACTACTCCTCCGCCTACGATCTGTATCTCATCACCCGCGAGGCCATAAAGCACGAGGACTTCATGACCATGGTGAACACCAAGTCCTATGAGATACCGCCCACCAACAAGACCGAGGAGGAGCGCGTGCTCCACAGCACCAACGCCCTGATCTCCAACTGGCGGCTGGCCGGGTACCTGTACTCCGGCGCCCAGGGCATTAAGACCGGCAGCACCGATGCCGCCGGCCAGTGCCTTGTCTCCTCCGCTGTCCGCGGCAGCCGCACGCTCATCAGCGTGGTGCTGGGCGCAGAGAAGGTCGAAAAGGAGAACGGCTCCGGCTACATCGTAGAGAGCTTTACCGAGACGGCCCGTCTGTTCGACTGGGGCTTTGACAACTTTGCCCCCCAGCAGGTGCTGGACGAGAATGAGCTGATCCAGGAGGTCCCCGTGGCCCTGAGCAAGCAGGTCTCCACCGTGGCCGTCCACCCGGCGGAGAGCGCCGACGCCATGCTGCCCAAGGATCTGAATGTCAGCGCCCTGACCCGCACCGTCACGCTGGATAACGAGACGGCGCTGGCCCCCATCGCCGCCGGCGACCGCCTGGGCGAGATCACCGTCAGCTACGGCGACACAACCTACGTCACCGTACCCCTGCTGGCCGTGGCCGACGTGTCCGCCAGCCGCTTCCTGTCCCTGCGCCACGCCATCGGCGAATTCTTCTCCCAGCGCTCCGCCCGCATCGCCGTTCTGGCGCTGGTGGTGCTGGTCGCCGCCCTGGTTCTGTGGTTCCGGTTCTACGGCCGCAACCGCCGCTACGGCAAGCCCGGCAGCAAGCAGTACCGCCACCACTCCTACCGCGGCCGCCGTCACTGATATGGCGCCTATCCGTATACTCTACGAGGACCCGTATCTGGTCCTCTGCGTCAAGCCCGTGGGCGTCCTGTCGGAGGACAGCCCCTCCGGAGCCTGTATGCCCGGCCTGCTGCGCGAGCACTACCGCGCCCTGGGGCAGAACGACTATATCGCCACCGTCCACCGGCTGGACCGGCTGGTGGGCGGCGTTATGCTGTTCTCCCGCCGCCGGGACGTCACCGGAAAGCTCACCGCCGCCGTGGCAGAGCACCGCGTCGCCAAGGAATACCTGGCCGTTCTCCGGGGCACGCCGGCACAGGACGAAGCCACCCTCACCGACCTGCTGTTTCGCGACGCCGCCCACAACAAAAGCTACGTGGTCAAACGTATGCGGAAGGGCGTCCGCCAGGCGTCCCTCAGCTACACCGTCCAGGGCAAAGCGGACGGCCTGACGCTGGTGCGCGTGCAGCTGCACACCGGCCGCACCCACCAGATCCGGGTGCAGTTCTCCTCCCGCGGACTGCCCCTGCTGGGGGATATCCGCTACGGCAGCAAGGCCGACTGCTCCCCTGCCCTGTGGTCCACGCGGCTGGCGCTGACACACCCCGTCACCGGCAAGCCCATCGACGTTGCCTGTCCCCCGCCGGATGCCTGGCCCTGGAATTTGTTTGCATGAAAAAAGACCGCCCTCCGGCGGTCTTTTTTGCTGTGCAGCGCACAGAAAATAAAAGCGGTCCGTTGCTCATGCATGAAGCTCTATGCCAGTAAATGCCCGATCCCCACAAACAGACACCCCAGCCCGAAGAAAAACGTCAGGATAGCTGTGACGTACAGCCAGAACCGCCCCGCCCCCAGCCTGGGATAGTCCAAAAACGGATAGGGATACAGTTGGCCGGTGCGTCCGATAGGCTTGCCGGTCCCGGCCCGCAGCATGGCAAAGGCAAAATACGCCAGCGGCAGCACCAGCCACCAGACGGCGTGCCCCACCGTCAGCCCTGCCTTATCCTGCCACAGCAGCCATTGCAGCACCGTCAGCCCCGGCGTAATAAAGTGTACGCAGACATTCCCGAAGGAAAAGCGCCCCTTCAGCCAGCTCTCATCGTCCCGCCGGTGGGCGGTCGGCAGCAGCACAAAGGCGTAGATCAGGTGCGTCACATAGATGCACAGCGTCATACTCAGCGCCACGCCCGGGGAACTGAGCCACCGGAACGCGCCGCAATGGGGGTCATGCCCGCTGGCGCCCAGCGCCAGCTCATAGAGCAGTATCAGCAGATTGCTCAGGTGTGTGTAGTACACGAAAAAACCGGCGCGGATACAGTGCTTCTCCGGCAGCCACGCCTTTTTGTACAGTCCGATGGCGGTGACCAGCACGATCACCAGCGCCGACAGCCGCAGCACGGTCATCCCTCCCGCAGCGCCTTCAGCAGTGCGATCTCCCGGGCGTAGCCCGCCAGCTCGTTGGGCGTCTCCAGCACGAAGGGCAGCCCCTGCAATGCGGGATGCCGCACCACCCGGCCCAGCGCCTCCGCACCCAGGCAGCCCTCGCCGATGCGGGCATGGCGATCCTTGTGGGCGCCCCGTGGGTTCAGACTGTCGTTGACGTGGACGGCTCTCAGCCGGTCAAGGCCGATGACCCGGTCGAACTCCGTCAGCACCCCGTCCAAGTCGTCCGCGATGTCGTACCCCGCGTCGGACACATGGCAGGTGTCCAGACACACGCCCAGCTTGTCCGACAGTGCCACCCGGTCGATGATCTCCCGCAGCTCCTCGAAGCGGCTGCCCACCTCACTGCCCTTGCCGGACATGGTCTCCAGCAGGACGGTGGTGCGGAGGCCCGGCGTAAGGATGGCGCTCAGCGTCTCCGCGATCTGGGCAATACCCGTCTCCATACCCTGCCCGGTGTGGCTGCCGGGATGGAAGTTGTACACGTTCCCCGGCAGGTGCTCCATCCGCTTCAGGTCGTCCGCAAGCGTCATGCGGGCAAACTCCCGGGTGTGCTCATCCTTGGAGCAGGGATTGATGGTATACGGCGCGTGGGCCACCAGCGTGCCGAAGCCGTTTTCCGCCGCCAGCGCCAGAAACGCCGCCACATCCGCCGGGTCGATGGCCTTGGCCTTGCTGCCCCGGGGATTGCGGGTGAAAAATTGAAACGTGTTGGCCCCGATGGACAGGGCCGTCCTGCCCATGGCCAAAAAGCCGTCTGAGGCGGACAGATGACACCCGATATAGAACATGGCCTTCACTCCCTTCACAGCCGCAGGGTGGACACATCAGCCCTGCCGTTTTCGATAGTCAGCACGCCGCAGGTAGGATGCAGTGGATCCCCTGCCGCGCCGGGGTTCAGCGTCAGCAGTGAGCCGTCGTTGTCCACCAGCGGCACATGGGTATGTCCGAACAGCAGCACCTGTGCACCGTACTCCTTCGCCGCGTACATGGCGGCCATAGGCGAGCGCTTCACGTTCCGCGTGTGCCCGTGCAGCGCAAAGATCCGCACGCCGCCGATCTCCAGCAGCCGTTCCGGCTGGTCGCAGCTGCCCCAATCACAGTTGCCCGGCACGCCCTCCATGGGCAGCGCCGGGAACCGCGCCCGCAGGGCCGTCAGGTCCCGCTGACAGTCCCCCAGGTGCAGCACCCGGTCCGGCGCTGTCAGCTCCACCGCGCGGGCCATATTATCCACATTCCCGTGGGAATCGGAAAGTACCAGAATTCTCATAATTGCCTCACAAATGTATCCTATTTGTGACGTATTATACCACGTCCACCTTGCAAACTCAACGCCTTTGCGGTATCATAAAAGCAACAAAAGTTCGGAGGTGCTCAATATGGTGGGCGGCGTGATGGAGCTGGATCTCCACGGCATGAATACGTACCAGGCGCAGATCGCCATCGACGCGGCGCTGCGCCGCTGCGGCGGCGGTGTCTACCGCCTGCGCCTCATCCACGGCTACCGGGGCGGCACCGCCATCCGGGATATGCTGTGGACGGTGTACAACAAGCGCAGTCAAGTGAAACGCCTTGTCAGTATCAGTGAGGGCGTCACCGAGCTGGTCCTGCGCGAGTATTAAGGAGGGACCCCCATGAAGCTGGCACAAATTCAAATGCACGTCACCGCCGACAAAGCCGCCAACCTCCGCCGCGCGGAAGACCTGCTGCGCTCCGTCCGCGGCGCCGACATGGCCATCCTGCCGGAGATGTTCTGCTGCCCCTACGACAACGCCTGCTTCCGCGCCTACGGCGAGCCTGAGGGCGGTCCGGCATATCAGATGCTCTCCCGCACCGCACGGGAGCTAAACCTCTGGCTGGTAGGCGGTTCCCTCCCCGAGCTGGACGGTGACAAGATCTATAACACCGCCTACGTTTTCGACCCCACAGGCACCTGCGTGGCCCGCCACCGGAAAATGCACCTGTTCGATATCGACGTGCAGGGCGGCCAGTCCTTCCGCGAGTCCGCCACCCTGTCGCCGGGGAACGACATCACCCTCTTCGACACACCCTATGGCAGAATAGGCCTGTGCATCTGCTTCGACCTCCGGTTCGAGGAGCTGTGCCGCCTCATGGCTCTGGAGGGTGCCCGGGTCTTGCTGGCCCCGGCGGCCTTCAACATGACCACCGGCCCCGCCCACTGGGAACTGCTCCTGCGTCAGCGTGCGGTAGATAACCAGTGCTTCACCGTGGGTGCCGCCCCCGCCCGGGACGAGACCGCCTCCTATGTAGCCTGGGGACACTCTCTGGTCTGCGACCCCTGGGGCACGGTGCTGCATGAATGCGGCAGCGGCGAGGAAACCGCCGTCGTCGACCTGGATCTCTCCCGGGTGGATGCTGTCCGGCAGCAGCTGCCCATCCTCTCCGCCCGCCGGACGGATATATACGATATCCGCCGGAGGTAGGTCTGCTATCGATTTCTCAGATAACCAGATGGCGCAATTTTTTAAAATACTCGTTGACAAAAGTTTCTTTTTACGATACCATACGATTTGTGGATGCCCGCGCTGTCCTCGCAGCGCGGACATTTTCTGCGCCGCAGGCGCTGTTTGGATAGAAAGAAAGGATACCAGCTATGAAAAACCTCAACGAAAAGCGGCCCAGTGGGCTGGCGCTGCTCCCCTTCGCGATGTTCATCGTCATCTACATGGGCGCCGGTATTTACTACCAGGTAAAGGGTATGGAGATGGCCTTTTACCAGTTCCCCTCCGTCACCGCCATGTTCCTGGCGGTGCTGGCGGCCTTTATCATGTTCAAGGGCACCATTAACGAGAAGTTCGACACCTTTGCCAAGGGTGCCGCCAACGTGGACATCCTCACCATGCTGATGATCTACATTCTGGCCGGTGCCTTCGCCAACGTGGCGGCGGTCATGGGCGGCCGCGAATCCACGGTAAATCTGGGTCTGTCCCTTGTACCGGTGGAATTCCTGGCCGCCGGTCTGTTCGTCATCTCCGCCTTTATGGGCACCGCCACCGGCTCCTCCATGGGTACCGTCACCGCCGTGATTCCCATCGCCGTGGGTATTGCGGAAAAAGGCGGCCTGTCCCTCACCGTGGTCATCGGCGCCGTGGTGGGCGGCGCCATGTTCGGCGACAACCTCTCCATGATCTCCGACACCACCATCGCTGCCACCCGCAGCCAGCGCTGCGAAATGCGCGACAAGTTCCGTGTCAACTTCCTCATCGCTCTGCCGGCGGCGCTGATCACCCTGGTCCTTCTGCTGATCTTCGGCCGTCCGGAGACGGTCATGCCTCTGGAGGCCCTGCCCTTCGATCTCATCAAGGTCCTGCCCTACGTGCTGGTGCTGGTCCTGGCCCTGTGCGGGCTCAACGTGTTCCTGGCCCTGACCGTGGGTATCTTCTCCGCCGGTCTGGTGGGCATCTGCTGCGGTGATCTGACCATTGCCGCCTTCGCCCAGAGCGTGTGGGACGGCTTCACCGGCATGAACGAGGTATTCTTCCTGACGCTGCTGTGCGGCGGTATGTCGGAACTCATCGCAAAAAACGGCGGCATCGCCTGGATCATTCAAAAGCTGCGGAAAGTCATGAAGGGCAACAAGTCCGCTCAGGTCGGCATCGCCGCCATGGTCTCCCTGTGCGACTGCGCCACCGCCAACAACACCGTGGCCATCATCGTGGCCGGCGACATGGCCCGTGACGTGTCCCATGAATACAAGGTAGATCCCCGCCGCACCGCCTCCCTGCTGGACATCTTCTCCTGCGTGTTCCAGGGCATCATCCCCTACGGCGCGCAGCTGCTGAGCGCCGCCGCCCTGGCCAACGCCACCGTGACCTCCGACGCCCTGCACACCAGCCCCGCCGCCATCGTGGGCGGTATGTGGTACTGCTGGATCCTGGCCGCCGTGGGCCTGCTGTCCATCTTCGTTCCTTTTGCCGACGGTGTCTGCCGGAAAGACCCGTGGAACTGGGAGTACGGCTGCGCCCAGTCCGCCGTGGCCGCCAAAAAAGCCCTGCTGGAAAAGGAAGCGGAGGATGTCTCCGCCCAATAACGCTCCCTGTCTTTGCCGCCGCGGCACACCCCCCCCTGGCCGCGGCGGCACTTTTTTGTCAAAATATACGGTACCTCCCACCCACCCGGAGAAATTCCCTTCTGAACTTCTGCGATATTCACAAATTGTGGTTGCAATTTTTGTGCAAATAGTGTAGTATATCCGCATGGAACACAAGGAAACGGAGGAAAATGCAATGAAGAAATATACAGACATGAGCCTTCAGGAGCGTCAGGCCGAATACGCCGCCGTGCAGGCGGAATACGAAAAGCTCAAGGCCATGGGCCTCAGCTTGAATATGGCCCGGGGCAAGCCGAGCAAGGTGCAGCTGGATCTGGTCACACCCATTTTCGGTCTGCTGACCAAGCCGGAGGATTTCGTCTCCGACGGCATCGACGTCCGCAACTACGGCGAGGTGGCGGGTATCCCCGCGGCCAGAAGGCTGTTTGCGGACATTCTGGGCTGCAATCCGGAGCAGGTGTTCGTGGGCGGCAACGCCAGCCTGCAGCTGATGTACGACGCCGTATCCAAGGCTTTCACCAACGGTCTGCTCCACAGCGAAAAGCCCTGGTGCAAGCTGGACAAGGTCAAGTGGATCTGCCCGGTGCCCGGCTATGACCGCCACTTCAAGGTCACCGAGAGCTTCGGCGTAGAGATGATCTCCGTCCCCATGACCGCCGACGGCCCCGACATGGACCAGGTAGAGGCCCTCATCAAGGACCCCGCCGTCAAGGGTATGTGGAATGTCCCCAAGTACTCCAACCCCGAGGGCGTGATCTACTCCGCCGCGACCATCGACCGTCTGGCAAAGATGAAGCCCGCCGCCCCCGACTTTATGCTCATGTGGGACAACGCCTACTGCATCCATGAGTTCGACTGCGACTATGTGGAATTCCCCGACATCATCAGCCTGTGCGCGAAGTACGGCAATGCCGACATGGTCTACGAGTTCGCCTCTACCAGCAAGGTCACCTTCCCCGGTGCCGGCGTGGGCGTCATGGCATCCAGCGCCGACAACATCGCCTACTTCTCCAAGCTCATCAACATCCAGACCATCGGCTTCGACAAGATCAACCAACTGCGCCACGTTCTGTTCCTGAAGGACAAGGCCCACACCCTGGCCCTGATGAAGCAGCACGCCGCCATCCTGGCCCCCAAATTCCACGCGGTGCTGGACGCTCTGGACAAGGAGATCGCCCCGCTGGGCATCGCCGGCTACAAGCGCCCCGTTGGCGGCTACTTTGTCAGCGTGGACGTCATGCCCGGCTGCGCCAAGCGCACCCTGGCCCTGTGCAAGGAGGCCGGCGTCACCATGACCGGTGCCGGTGCCACCTTCCCCTACGGCAAGGACCCCCAGGACAGCAATATCCGCATCGCCCCCTCCCTGCCGCCGGTGGCGGAGCTGGAGCAGGCCATCGCCGTGTTCTGCACCTGCCTGAAGCTGGCCGCCCTGGAAAAGCTGGGCGTGTGAGCTGCAAAACCTCCCGCCGCCCACATAAAACCATCCCCCCGGCGACGCTTCACACCCCCATATAAAATCCCCCCCGGGGGGATTTCTTTTTCTTACTTGTGCAGCAGCGGGCTCAGCGGTTTGTAGATCAGGAAGCACAGCGCCACGTCCAGCAATCCCTTGCACAGTGTGAACGGCACGTTGAACACCATCAGGCAGTTCAGCAGCGCGTTGGAGGTCGGCACCTGCGCCACCGTCCCCAGGATCTCCTGATACATCCCCACAATGGCCTCCAGCGGCAGGCCGTACAGCACCACATAGGCGGGATAGACGATGAAATAGTTGATGGGTATGCTGATGACCGCCATGGCGGCGGCCCCGGCCACGGAGCCCCACAGCGCCCCGCCCCGGTTCTTGTGCTTCTTGTAGACGATACCCGCAATAAACGCGAACACCGCGCCCAGCAGGAAGTTGGACAGCTCGCCCACGCCGGCGCTGGAGCCGAAGGGCAGGTGCAGCAGGTTCTTCACCAGCTGGATGGCGACGCCGTAGACGGGGCCGAGGGAGAACGTGCCCAGCAGAGCGGGCAGGTCGGATACGTCCAGCTTGATAAAGGCGGGCATGACGGGGATGGAGAACTCCACGAACTGGAGGACGGCGGCCACCGCCGCCAGCAGGGCGGCCACGGCGATACGATGGGTCTTTTGCTTCTGAGTCATAAAAAAACACTCCTTCTTGATGATAAACACCCGGAAAATTGCCTTCCAAGGTGTACGCATCAAAAAAGAGCATCGCGAAATGCCATACACGCCTTCTCTCATCCAGACTATACTGTCGGTACCGGAATTGCGCCGGTTCCTGCTGCCGCAGCAGCTCGCGGACTATACCGCCGGTGGGGACTTTCACCCCGCCCCGAAGACAAATATGCGGTTGTTTTCGACAAGTATAGTACCACGCCGCCCCGCGGATGTCAATACCGATTTCCGGCTTTACAGCGGCGCGGTTTTCGATTACAATATACCGTAAGAAAGGCGGTGAGACCCATGCCCGCACGGCAGATGACCGTATGCTTTTCCGGCTACCGTCCGGAGAAGCTCCCCTGGGGCTATGACGAATGCGATCCCCGCTGCGCCCAGCTGAAGCAGCGCCTGCGCCGGGCGGTCTGCGCCGCCTGTGACGACGGCTTCCGCCACTTCATCTGCGGCATGGCCCGCGGCGTGGACACCTACTGCGCCGAGATCGTCCTGGCCCTGCGTCCCCAGTACCCGGACCTGACGCTGGAGGCCGCCATCCCCTGCCCCAGCCAGTGCGGCGGCTGGACGCCGGACCAGCAGGCCCGCTGGCACGCCATCGTGGACCGCTGCGACTTTGAAACGGTGGTCCAGGACCGCTACGGCCCCGGCTGTATGCAGCGCCGCAACCGCTACATGGTGGACCACGCCGCCCGCCTCATCGCCGTGTTCGACGGTCAGGACGGCGGCACTCGCCGCACGGTGGAATACGCCCTCCGTTCCGGCCTCGAGGTCGTCTACGTGGACGCGGAGTAGTCCTCAAGCCTTCCCCCTGGGGTTTCGCGGTGTTGAATGACAGGCCGGTGGCCTGTCAGGCCCGCGAACCGACCGACCCGCAGGGAGACAGGTGGCGCGCAGCGCCGGATGAGGGGTCACCCGTCCCGCCCGCAGGCGCAATACTTTTCCCCAAGAATCAAAAAGGGAGCACCCCTGCGGGGTGCTCCCTTTCCGTCGTTCTTTATCTCTTTTTCCCGTTGAGCGCCACCATGCCCGTCAGGGACAGAAGCGCCAGCGCGCCATACAGCGCCGCGCCGGGGTCGGCGGTCTTTGGGGAACTGACCGGCGGCTCCGCGGGCGGGGTGTAGTAATAGCCGCTGGAGGGCTTCTTCTCCCATTTCGCCGTGAGGGTCAGCGGGGCGATGACCGGCTTGCTGAAATCATACGCGCCGTCTGCATCCTCCCAGCCGATAAATGTATACCCCGTCTTGGTGGGATCATCAGTGGGTTTGGCCACCTTCTGGCCGCGGAGCACCTTTGCCTCCTCGACCGGCGTACCGTCGTCCGAGTTGAATGTGACCGTCTCATAGGCGCCGTCATTGATCCTACCGCCGTCGTTGGTCACACCGCCGTAGAAGATACCGCCGTTCAGGGTGGCATATGTTTTGTTTGTCACATTCTTATCAAATGTACCGCCACGTATCTCGCCTGTGTTATTTACAGTCGAATGAAATTCGCCTCCCTCAATAATCGATCTGTCGTTTGTCACCGTATCGTAGAAGGTACCACCCTTTATCCATCCGCCGTCGTTGGTCACAGGCACATCGAATGTCCCATTTATAATGTTGCCGCCGGCATTCCGCACCTTACCAACGGAAAACTTACCTCCGTTGATCGTTGCGCAATTCTCCACCTCCCCTTGGAATTCCCCGCCGGAAATCGTCCCGCCAGAATCATTACTAAAATTTCCAGTAAACGTTCCTTCGCTGATTATGCTGTAATTACTTACCCAGCAGCTGACTGAAATCGTCGCATTCAAAGTGCCCGCATTGCAAATACCAACCCCTTCTTTGTTATCGTTATACCCGGACAGGCTTCTCACAACGCTGCCGCCATTCAAATTAAATGTGCCCGCACTATGCACTCCGCCGCTGCCGGCACCGCTTCTGTATATACAATTCCTGATACAACTATTCCCGCTCATAGTAAAGGTACCTGCATTGTATACACCGCCGCCGCATCTGGCATTACAACCCTCGATCAAGCTGCTGCCACTCATGGTGAACGTACCACCCGCAGCCACATACACACCGCCGCCGTCAGAAAAGACATAGCACCCCTTGATGCTGCCGCCGTACATGTTGAAGGTGCATTGGTCCGATACATATACGCCGCCACCATTAGCATTATAGTCATTTCTAATTCCCACGATACTGCCGCCGTACATTTCGAGTTTACCCTTAAGGATTTTTATACCACACGGATTGATGATGTTTCTACCAGCATCGCCATAGATCACGCCACCTGTTACAGTCACTATACCATCGCCTGTGGCATTGTCAGCAGCTTTTGTCCATCCTGTTTCACCCGCATTAAATCTGTGCTGAAGGTTTCCCGTGTTGCTGTCGATCAACGTCAGTGTTGCGTCCGACCGTATTACAACCATGTCATATTTATCCGTGTGCATTCGGGTCAGCATATGTCCGTCCATATCCAGCGTAACCGCTTTCTCAATATACAGCGACGAAGTAAGAGTAATATCCTGCGTCATCCTAACGGATTTGCCATCCGCCACAGCCTTTTTCAATGTTGTCTCGTCGGTCACCTCCGTAAACGTCTCCTGCGTTGTCCCAGAGTTTCTCTCCCCCTCGGCAGTGTCAGCCCAAGCGGTGGACACCAGGGGATTTGTTACATCCCCCGATGTAACAAAAGCTGCCCATATGGGCAGCGCGCATACCAATACCAGGGTCATCAGAATGGGGAGCAGTCGTCTCTTCATGGCGGTTCCTCCTTCTATGGCTCACATATTTCTCTCCCGGGCCTGTGTGCCGCCGTATTTCCCATGAGGAAATATCCGACCACCCACAGGCTTTGTTGTACGACCATCTTACCAGAAAGTGTCGCGAAAGGCAACGGGAATATCCAGATGTTGGCATAACAAATCCGCGTACCAACCATTAACCAAACTTATATCATCAAAGGACACGTCCTCGTTAGCCTTCCCCTTGAGGGCACCCCAGTGCGCGCCGCGAAGCAAGTGCCCTTGGGGTACACACTGGGGGTGTGCACAGCTGAAGGTGCCCCCGCAGGGGGCGGATGAGGTGTTCCACCCGCAGGCGGTACCCCCCATACCCGGCGGCGTCAGCCGCCACCTACCAAAGCCGCCCTCGGGGCGGCTTTGGCGCGATTTGATAATCGCCCATGCGTCCAACACACCAGCCCCTACCTCCACACCGCATCAGCGGCAGCGGCGCAAGAGGTACAAGCAATCCCCTGAACCGACAACGACACCCACCGTGCCCATTCCGCGAAATCAGCACCGTCAAATTTGCACTTACCCTCCCCGCGCAAGGAAGTCTTGAAACGTAGTTTCAAGTGGCGCTTTTGGTTACTTTTGTCGCCAAAGACAAAAGTAACTCGCGCTCGAAAGCGCGAAATTCCACCTCCCGCGCCCGCAGGCGCAGAAAATCCCCCGCCGGACCCGGCGGGGGATATTGTTGTTATGCATCGTAGACGCCCAGTATCACAATACCCGCCACCACCAGTGCGATCATGGCGTAGTGCTTCCAGCTGAGCTTTTCCTTCAGGAAAATGCGGCTCCACAGCACCGAGGCCACGCAGTAGGCGGAGATGATGGGCGCGGCCAGGGCCACGTGTTCCGTGTCCGCCAGCGCGTAGATGTACGCGAACTGGCCCGCCGTCTCGCACACGGCGCCCGCATACTTGGGGCCCTCCCGCTTGGGGACGAGTCGGCTCTTTTTGATAAGCACCACATACACGAAGCATACGATGCCCGCCAGCAGAAATGTCAGCTCATAGGCGCAGTTGGCGCTGTCCTCGTTCAGCGTTTCCAGCACCCGGCTGTCGGCAAAGGTGCCCAGTGCGTCCAGCAGGCAATAGATCACAGGCAGGATCAGCGCCAGCGCCGATTTGGCGTAGCGGTGGTTGCTGGCCTGCTGCCGTGCGGCCCGCAGGTCGTCGTCCTCCCGGGCCTCCACGATGCCCAGACCGATGACGCCCACGCATACCAGTGCTGTGGCGGCCAGCTGGGCCGGCACCAGCTCGCCCAGGCCGCCGGTGGCCAGCGCCAGCACCGCCACCAGTGCGCCGCTGGAATTGCAGATGGGGGAGGAGATGGACAGCTCGATATACCGCAGGCCGATGTAGCCGATGGTCATAGAGCTGATGTACAGCAGGGACACCGGCAGATACGTCAGGATGATGCTGCCGTTGATCTCCGTGCCGTTGATAAAAATCTCATAGGCGGCGTGCAGACCCATCACCAGGCCCACTGCCATCACCATTTTAAGATGGCTGTATTTGTCGTCTGCGTCCTGGCAGCCGATCTTGCTGAACAGGTCAGAGCCGCTCCAGCAGATCAGTGCGATCAGAGAAAACCAAAACCACATAAAAAACTCCTTATTCTATCATGTATAGCAAGATCTGCTATACGATAATGTACATTATTCAGAAAGTAAAAGTATAAACAACGAACACAAAATGCACAGAAAAAGGAGGCGGACGCCGCCGAAAGGGATGGTTGGGGAGAAACATACGGTTTCCTCCATGGTTTACATAATTATAATGAGATCAGGCCGGCCTCCAGCATTTTCTGTAGGCTCATCAGGATGCCCAGCTTGGCGTGGTACCAGGTCAGCCCACCCTGGAAATACACCGCGTAGGGCGGCCGTGTGGGGCCGTCGGCGGACAATTCTATGGAGCTGCCCTGCACAAAAGCACCGGCGGCCATGATGACATCGCTGTCATAGCCCGGCATAGGGGCCGGCTCCGGGGTGACGTAGCTGTCCACCGGCGCGGCGGCCTGTATGCCCTTGCAGAAGGCAATCATGCCCTCCCGGCTGCCCAGTTCCACCGCCTGAATGATGTCGTGACGCACCTCAGAAGCGCCTGGAATGACATGAAAACCAAGTTTTTCATAACAATTTGCGGCGAATACAGCACCCTTCACCGCAGAGGCCACCACCGTCGGCGCCAGGAAAAAGCCCTGGTAAAATTGGGTCAGCAGCCCCAGATTTGCGCCCACCTCCCGGCCAAGACCGGGGGCGGTGAGCCGCCGGGCGCAGCGCTCGATCAGGTCGGCGCGGCCGCAGATATAGCCGCCGGTGGGGGCCAGCCCGCCGCCGGGATTTTTGATAAGGCTGCCCACCATCAGGTCCGCGCCCACGTTCACCGGCTCGATCAGCTCTGTGAACTCGCCGTAGCAGTTGTCCACCATACAGATCACGTCCGGCTTGCATTGTTTACATAACGCAATCAACTCGCCGATCTGCGCTACTGAGAAGCTGGGCCTTGTAGCGTAGCCCTTTGAACGCTGTATCGTGATAAGCTTTGTTTTCTTGCTTATTGCCGCGCAAATTTTATCGGTATCAAACGACCCGTCCGGCAATAAATCGACTTGACGATAACTTACCCCGTATTCCTTCAGTGAGCCCACCGACTCCCGAATGCCGATGACTTCTTCCAGTGTGTCGTACGGCCCCCCCACCGGACTCAAAAGTTCGTCCCCCGGCAGCAGGTTCGCGCCTAACGCCAGCGCCAGCGCGTGGGTACCACAGGTGATCTGCGGGCGAACCAGCGCCGCCTCCGCGCCGAAGCAGTCGGCGTAGACCCGCTCCAGCGTGTCGCGTCCCTCGTCGTCGTAGCCGTAGCCGGTGGAAAGGTTAAAATGATTGGCGGCCACGCGGTTTTTCTGCATGGCGGCGATGACCTTCAGCTGATTAGCCTCGGCGATGGCGTCGATGGCCGCAAAGCGGTCCTTCAGGTCGGACAGGATCGTTTCGCTGAAAGCCAGCACGTTTTCGCTGACGCCCAGCGCCTTATATGCTTCGTTCATAGTTCACCTCAGTTGGGAAATTGTACGCCGTTCAGGCGCATAATGAGTCGGATGGGATAGTCCCGATCCAGATAGTTTTTCTCGTACCACTCGAAGGTGGCGATGGGTGCGTGCATAAGCTCCGGTGCCTCGCAGCGAAAGGTCTCGAAGGTATTTCTGTCGCCGCTGAGCAGGGCGGCCACCACATCCAGCCGTCCCTCATCCGCAAGCCGCAGCAGGGCGTGGTCCATAGCGGCGGCACAGCCCTGCTCCTCCTCGTCGGCATACGTCTCCCGACGGCCCAGCCAGTAGAGGAACTCCTCCGGGTCCAGGTCCAGCTTGGTAGTGATCTGGCTGAGCTTGAAAAACTCCTTGCGGTCCATGCGCTTCAGCACGTCGATCAGATACTGCACAAGACCGTCGTCCATGGCAATGCAGTCCAGAAACACCTCAAAGGCGTGCTTGTTGGCATCGGGGTCGGGGGTCGCGGACTTTTTCTCCGCGGCAGGGGCTTCCTGTGCCTTATCCGCGTTTTGAAGAAACAGCTCAAAACTGCCAAGGTCGCCGCTTTCGGTGAACAGCTCCTCCGACAATTCCGTGCCGTCCTGGGCGGCGCAGGCGCGGACAAAGGCGGCCATGCCCATATCCTGTAGCTGCTGGCCCAGCGCCTGTATGCGGGCGTTCTCATCGCCGCCTTCCGGCAGGGTGATTCCCTCCGGGGCGGGACGCGTGCCCTCCCATACCTCGGTCATATAGCGCAGATAGTAATCAAAAAGGGTCATAGTTCTCCCTCACTTTCCAAATTGGAATTGTATCATACAGCGCTTGCCAATGCAAGAAATATCGGGTATGATAGGGGAAAACCGTGAAAGGAGCCGCCTATGGAAGCGTACTATGTCTATATGCTGCGGTGCCGAGGTGGAAGCCTGTACACGGGGATGACCAACGACGTGGCGCGGCGGATGGCCATGCATTGCAGCGGCAGGGGCGCCAAGTACACCCGGGCACACCCGCCGGAGGCACTGGCGGCACTGTGGCGCTGCGGTGACAAGGTGACGGCGTCGCGGCTGGAATACGCCATCAAGGCGAAGCTGACCCACGGGCAGAAGGAAACGCTTGCCGCCGCGCCGGGGAGGATAGGGGAGTTGTTTCCCGCGCTTCCCGCCGAGGCGGTAACGACGCTGCCCGCGGGGAAGGAATTTCCAATTTTTGCAAATCAAACGTAAGCGCCGTTACCGGGAATGATAAAATTGGGATTTTTCACAAAATGCTCTGGACAAACCGAAAATTCTTGCTATAATGAAGCTATCCGCAGAGGTACCTCTGCTTTTACGTTTTAATGAGGATTAAAACGAGCACACCTGCGGAAATCTACTACCATAAGGGGAATGAGCAATGAAAAAAGCATTAGCAACCATTCTGGCCCTGGTCATGGCACTGGGCGTCACAACGATGGCGTGGGCGGAGGAGCGTGTTGCATTGTCCACTCTGGCTGCAGCAGAGAATGGCACATATGATGACAACAGTACCCACGTTGCGTATACTTACGATGACACGAAGAAGTGTGCGTCTTCAAAAGATGGCACTCCGAACAAGTGGTCGTGGGTCAAGACCGTGACTATCACAGGTATCAACTTCGGGGACCTGACGGATAGTAGTGATGATATGCAGCGGCTGCATAAGGTCATTTTGAACGACCGCAGAGCGGATACCTCTGACCAGTTCAAGGATTCCATCGAGGTCAAGTTCGTCAACTGCACTTTCAACCAAACGTCTGCGCATCTGCAGGTATACAAGATTATGCCTTGTTACGTGACCAAGTTCACCTTTGAAAAGTGCGTCTTTAACCAGCAGGCGACCGGGCAGTATGCTGTTACCCTGAATGTGTCGGAAACAGCTTTTGACAACAGAGCGATCTCCTATGTGTTTGATGGCTGCACCATCAACTCCACGGGCCGCGGCATCAATATTATCCCTGGTACCGAGACACAGGCCATCGGCAATGCCAAGCCCACGGTGGTGATCTCTGGAAACACCTTTGATCTGCCTAAAACGGAGGCCAGCAATATGGCTATCCAGATCGCCGGAAATTGGGATGGTGCGAATCTGACCACTCCGGGCAGTGAAATGATCACCATTTCCAACAACGACATCACCGCAAACGCCGCCATCCGTGTTCACAGCAGCATGAGCGGGAATCAGACGGACAGCGTGAAGTACCTTGTGAAATTTGCCAACAACGATTTGGCGAATGTTGTCACGCCTGTTGTAGCGGATGGCAATAGCGATAAGGTCGCAGAGATCACCAGTACTTTCAGCGAGCTGATTGTACAGACTCCCGAGACCCCGCCGCGTTACTACTACCACCCCACCACCGACACCAAGGCGGACGAGACCAAGGGCAGCCCCAAGACCTTTGATGCGGGCGTGGGTATCTACGCCGTGACGGCTGTCCTGTCCGTCACCGGCATGGCATGGGTCGGCAAAAAGCGGCACTGAGCGAACAAAAAAAGAAAGCCCATACGGGCTTTCTTTTTTTGCGTGTCAGTCGTCCAGCTTGCCCCGGGCATGGAGCACATCGTCGGGGGTGATGGTCATCAGGTCCTCGCGGGTGACGGTTTCCAGCTTGGCCAGACGGTTGTTCTGCGCCACCAGAATGTGCTCGAACAGGTTGCGGACGCCGCGGGCATTGCCGAAGCTGGGGTCGGCGCTCTCCTCGGCGATGTAGTCGCGGACCAGGGGCTCGGCCTCCGGCGCGAGGACGTAGCCCTTGCCGCAGCGCATTTTGAAGATCTCGAACATCTCCTCCGGGGTGTAGTCCTCGAACAGCAGGAAACGGTTGAAGCGGCTCTCCAGACCGGGGTTGGAGTGGATGAATTTGTCCATCAGCTCCGTGTAGCCCGCTACGATGACCACCAGGTCGTCGCGGTGGTCCTCCATGGCTTTGAGGATGGTGTCGATGGCCTCCTGACCAAAGTCGTTTTCGGACTTGCCGTTGAGGGCGTAAGCCTCGTCGATGAACAGCACGCCGCCCATGGCCTTTTCAATGACCTTCTGGGTCTTGAGGGCGGTCTGACCTACGTAGCCGGCCACCAGACCGCTGCGATCCACCTCCACCAGCTGGCCCTTGCTGAGAATGCCGAGACTGCGGTAGATGCGGGCCATCATGCGGGCCATCATGGTCTTGCCGGTGCCGGGGTTGCCGGTGAAGACCATGTGGAGCGACATATCGGTGGTGGGGAGGTCGTGCTGCTCGCGGAGCTTGTAGACCTGGACCATGTTGATGAGGTCGTGGACCTCGTCCTTGACCACGTTCAGGCCGATGTAGGTGTCCAGCTCGGCGAGTAGGTCCTCGATTTTTTCCGGAGGCGGAAGCTCCTCGGCTTTTTCGGGCGCGGCATCGCCGGGCTTGGCGTCGGCGGTGGGGGGGACGGGCTTTTCGGACTCAGCAGGCTTTCCGGGTGCGGTGGGGGCCTTGCCAACGTCCTGGAAGGGCGTGCCCCAGAAGTCGCTGCCCATGCGGCGGACGTTGTTCTCCGTCATGGAGCGTATCACGTCCAGCTGCTGCAAAATGATCTGATCTTTCTTATCCATAGTGGCACCTCTCAGTGAAATCGGATATGCCGCGTGGCACGCAGCAGAAGCGCAGTGATGAAGCCGGTCAGCGCACCGGTGAAAAGGGACACGGCCAGCAGAAAGGGGAGATAGCCCAGGACCATGGTGCTGCCAAGGGTGATGACCGCCGCGGCCATCTGGCCGATGTTGTGCGCCGCCGCGCCGCCGATGGACACGCCGTAGACGCTGAGCTTCGGCAGACGCCGCAGGAATATCATCACCAGCATGGCGGTCAGTCCGCCAAGCACGGAGAACAGCATGGCCGACAGGTTTCCGGCAAACAGTCCGCCCAGCAGACAGCGGGTCAGCAGAATGGCCAGCGCCGCGCCGGCACCCAACTGATACAAGGCGAACACAGTGACGATGTTGGCAAGGCCCAGCTTCACGCCGGGAAGGGGCACCAGCAGGGAGATGGGGAACAGCCCCTCCAGGGTACTGAGCCCCAGCGCCAGCGCTGCCAGCACGGCGCAGAGGGCGATGTTTTTTGCTGTCCACTTCATGTGCTCACCCCACGATCACGTCAGGTGCGTCCGTACCGGACGCGCCCTCCAGGTGGACGACCACCTGGCCAGGCAGGCACACGATGGACTGCCCGGCACGGGAGATAGCCCCGGTGTGGACGCAGTCCCGGGTGGGACAGTCGCTGTCGGTCACGGAGACGGCGCCGCCCTCGGCGGCAATGTGCAGCGTATAGCCGCGGCTGGTGACGGTGGCCTCGGTGAAGTCGGACAGGGGGACACGGCGGACCTCCTGACCGGAGATGTCGATGACCACGGTGAGGGCGCCGCTTTGGTTTTTGGGCAGATAGAAGCACAGCGCGGAGACGACGGCCAGCAGCACGACCGCCAGCGCCACCAGCGCGTCAAAGCGGTTCCATTTCAGTTCAGGAGGCGAGGAGCTGGTAGACATAGGCGGTTCCGTCCTTTTCGTTGAAACAGTCAGCCAGGCCGGGGGTATAGACCACGCGGCCGTCCCGGGTGATGAGCACCATGTCAAAGGACATATCCTGGGCGCGCCAGAAGTCCACGGCGGCCTGCTCACCCATAACGTACAGGGCGGTGGAGTAGGCGTCGGCACGGGTGCCCTGCCCGCCGAAGCCGCCCCGTGTGACGACGGAGACGCTGGTCAGGTCACTTTGGACGGGATAGCCGGTCTTAGGATCGAGAATATGCTGGTACACCGTGCCGTCCGGCGCGGTGAAATAGCGCTGGTAGCCGCCGGAGGTGACCACAAAGGCATCCGACAGGCTCAGGGTGCAGACATAGCCCTCGCTGTCGGCGGGATCCTGAATGGCCACCGACCAGGGCTTGTTCTGGGCGTTGGTGCCGTAGACGTACACGTTACCGCCCAGATTGGCGCAGCCGCCGGTGAGGGCGCTGCGGTGGAACAGGACGGCGGCGCAGTCGGAGGCGTAGCCCTTGGCGATGCCGCCCAGATCGACGGAGCAGCCCTCATCCAGAGAGATGCTGCAAAATTCGGACTGGTGGACGTGCTCATAGCCCACCAGAGGCAGCAGTGCGTCGATCTCCGCCTGAGAGGGGACGCGGGGACTGTCGGAGGTGATGCCCCACAGCTCCACCAGCGGGGCGATGGTGATATCGAAGGCACCGTCCGTTTCCTGGCTGTGCTGCAGCGCCCACGACAGCAGCTGCGCACCGTCCTCGTCCCAGACGGCGGAGCCGTCACGGTTCAGACGGGAGACCTCGCTGGTGTCCACCGTGCGGGAGAGGGAGGATTCCAGCGTATTGACGGTGCGGCTCAGGTCAGTCAGCACGTCATCAGCGCCGTCGCCGATGGCCACGAAGGTCATGTAGGTGTCCATGGCGAAGAGCTCCAGCGTCTCACGCTTCTGTGTGCCGCAGGCGGCGAGAGACAGGGCCATCAGCGCGGCCAAGATAAGGCAGGCAAATCGTTTCACAGTTCCCGCCGCCCTTCCAGCGCACGCATGAGCGTGGCGTCGTCGGCGAATTCCAGGTGGCCGCCCACGGGAATACCATAGGCCAGGCGGGTGACCTTGACGCCGAAGGGCTTGAGCAGCCGGGCGATGTACAGCGCCGTGGCCTCGCCCTCGGTGTCCGGGTTGGTGGCCATGATGACCTCAGTGATGCCGCCCTGGGCCACGCGGTCCAGCAGGGATCTGATGTGCAGATCGTCAGGGCCTACGTGGTTCATGGGGGACAGCACGCCGTGAAGCACATGGTAACGGCCGCGGTACTCCCGGCTGCGCTCGATGGCGATCACGTCCCGGGGGTCAGCCACCACGCAGATGGTGGCGTCGTCGCGCTTCTGGTCGGCGCAGATGGGGCACAGGCCGCCGGCGGTCAGGTTCTGACACACGGGGCAGAGGGTCACGTTGCGCTTGGCGTCCATGATGGCGTCGGCAAAGGCCTGGGCCTCCTGCTCCGGCAGGGACAGCACGTAGAAGGCCAGCCGCTGGGCGGATTTATAGCCCACGCCCGGCAAGCGGGCGAACTGCTCCACTAATTTTTCCAGCGGGGCGGGAAAATACTCCATAGGATGTTACCCTCTCAGTTCTTTGATCTTGGCGGGGATGTCCGTAGCCTTGTATACGGCGCTGCCGGCCACCAGCACGTTGGCGCCGGAGGCGATGCAGAGCTTGCAGGTGTCGCCATCCACGCCGCCGTCTACCTCCAGTTCACAGGCAGGGTTCATGGCATCGATATAACCGCGGATGGCTTGGACCTTGGGCATCATATCGGCCATAAACTTCTGACCGCCGAAGCCCGGCTCCACGGTCATGACCAGGATCAGCTCCACCTTGTCGATGAAGGGCAGGACGGCGCTGGCCGGGGTCTTGGGCTTGACCACCACGCCGGCCTTTTTGCCCTTGGCGTGGATCTTGTCGAGGGCGAAGAGAATATTCTCCTCGGTGTCCGCCTCCACATGACAGGTGACGATGTCCGCACCGGCATCGCAGAACTGCTCCACATAGCGGACCGGGCGCTCGATCATCAGATGGACATCCAGGGGCAGGTCGGTGGTGGGACGAATGGACTTGACCACCGGGATGCCGATGGAGATGTTGGGTACGAACAGACCGTCCATCACGTCCACGTGGACGTAGTCGGCGGTGGAGATCTTTTCGATGTCGCGGGCCAGATAGGCAAAATCCGCGGACAGGATGGAGGGGGCGATCTTGATCATAGAGCAGCTTCCTTTCGCGTCGCACTGGCAGCGGTGCGGCGGCATAGTATGGGATATGCAGGCCCCGCAGTGCGGCAGACAGCGCAGCCGATCCCGCCCGGAGAGGTCGGGGCCTGCGGCGAGCCGGCGGGTGACCGCCGGCTCGCGGTGCATAATCAATTTATTATAGCATAGGTTTATGGCGAATTGCAAGGCGGCGGGACTGGTTTTGCACCGACAGTAAAAAAACAAAAATTTGTCCATTCTGTGAATTTTGAATAAAAGGGGTTTACCTTTGCTGACTTTTCCTGTAAAATATCTTGTCAGAAAACCTGCGGTGTGGACGCGGAAGGCAAAGGGACGGTTTTATGAACTTCTTGCAACGTATCGGCAACGCGCTGTCGCGCTTCATGTATGGGCGCAACGGTGTGGACCGGCTGACGCTGACCATGGTCTGGACGGCTCTGGTACTGGATATCATCAACATTTTTCTGCGGGAGAAGGTGCCGCTGGCATACAGCATCATCGGCACCGTGGCCGGGATCATCACCCTGCTGGCACTGTTCCGGATGTTTTCCCGCAATCTGGAGAAGCGCCGGGCGGAGAACGCGAAGTTCATGGAGAAGGTCTGGTGGCCCATCAGCCGACGTATGGCCGGGAAAAGGCAGCAGCGGATGGATAAAGAGCACTGCTACTTTACCTGCCCGGGCTGCGGCGCGGTGTGCCGGGTGCCCAGAGGGAAAGGACGCATCGTCATCACCTGCCCCCGCTGCGGCAATGAGATACACGGAAAATCATAAGAAACATAAAAAAGCCCACCCCGAAGAGGTGGGCTTTTATCGTTGTCACAGCACTTTGCTGAGGAAGTCCTGCAGCCGGGGGTCCTGGGGATGGTCGAAGATGTCCGTGGGGGAGCCTTCCTCCAGGATCTTTCCGTCGGCCATGAAGACCACGCGGTCAGCCACCTCGCGGGCGAAGCCCATCTCGTGGGTGACCACGGCCATAGTCATCCCGTCCTTGGCCAGGTCGCGCATCAGGTCCAGCACTTCACCCACCATCTCGGGGTCCAGGGCGGAGGTTGGCTCGTCGAAGAGCATGACCTCCGGATCCATGGCCAGAGCACGGACAATGGCGATACGCTGCTTCTGACCGCCGGAGAGCATATTGGGATACTCGTTGGCCTTGTCGGACAGGCCGATGCGCTCCAGAAGGGTGCGGGCCTGGGTCTCGGCCTCAGCGGGTGTTTTTTTCTTCAGGGTGACGGGCGCCAGCGTGATGTTCTGCAGCACAGTCTTATGGGGAAACAGGTTGAAGTGCTGGAACACCATGCCCATCTTCTGACGGTGGAGATTGATGTCCACAGACTTATCCGCCAGGTCTACACCGTCGAAGAAGATGGCGCCGGAGGTGGGCTCCTCCAGCATGTTCAGGCTGCGGAGCAGGGTAGACTTGCCGGAACCGGAGGGGCCGATGATGGCCACTACTTCACCCTTGTGGATATCCAGATCGCAGCCGTCCAATGCGTGAACGGTGCCGTGGTTGTATTCCTTGACCAGGTGCTTTACGGAGATGAGAACTTTACTGCTTGTCGCCACGGCGCATTCTCCTTTCTATGGCCTCGATGGCTTTGGAGGCGGGATAGTTGATGCAGAAGTAGACCAGCGCGGCCAGTACATAGGGAGCCAGGGTGATGTAGCTGTTGCCGGAGACGGTCTGGGCGGTGTACATGATCTCTGCCATGCCCAGCACGGAGCAGATGGAGGACTCCTTCACCATGGTAACGACCTCGTTGGCCAGGGCAGGGAGGACATTCTTGATGGCCTGGGGCAGCACGACCAGACGCATGGACTGCCAACTGCTGAGGCCCAGAGAACGGGCCGCCTCGGTCTGCCCCTTGTCCACGGCCAGTATACCAGCGCGGAATATCTCGGCTACATACGCCGAGCTGTTCAGCGCCAAAGCGACCACGCCTGGGATAAAGCGGTTGATGGCAATGAAGCCGAACAACAGTGTCCGGGGCAGGCTAATGTAGTGGAACAATCCAAAGTAGATGATGGACAGCTGCACCAGCATGGGGGTGGAACGGAACACGGCGATATACGCGCCGGCGAACCACTTGATGGGCTTGACCTTGCTCAGCCGCATCATAGCCAGCAGCAGAGCGGGGATCACAGCCAGCAGCACGGATACCACCGCCAGCAGCAGCGTGTATTCAAAGCCGCGGACGAAGGCGGAGCCGTACTTGGGCAGGAACGAGAAGTTGAAGAAGTTGGTGTTGTCCATGTTGACAAACAGATCATTCCACGACATAGACGAGACATCCTTTCAAAAGTTCTGATACAGAGCGCAAGCGTGCAAAGCCGGGGCTTTGCACGTTTGCGGTAGTTGGCGGGGTTATCAGCCCACGTAGCTCAGACCCACGTTGCCGTCCAGCACCAACAGGTCGATGGTGCCGTTCTTCAGCTCAGTGACCAGAGTGGGGACCAGAGACTCCAGAACCATGCCGTTGGCAGCATCGGGGAACATGTCGGCGGCAGCCATGGCCTTGGTGGTGTTCTTCTGGGCGCCGATGATGACGGAGGCCTGGTTGATGTCGTCAACGGTCTTGTACTTGTCGGCGTTGGCAGCCTTCACCAGAATGACGGGAGGCAGATCGGTGTAGTAGGGATCGGAGAAGTCACAGGCCAGAGCACGCTCCTCGGTGTACTCGCAGGCGGCCAGCACCATGTCGAAGTCGCCGTTGCTCAGGGAGGTCACCAGGTTATCGAAGTTCATGGACTCGATCTGCAGCTCCATACCCATGGACTCAGCGATGTACTTGCCCACTTCCACGTCGATGCCGGCGTACTCGGTCATAGCGGCATCAGCGAAGAACTCGTAGGGGGGATAGTCGGGGCTGGTGCCCATGACCAGAACAGGCTTGTCGCTGGCAGCGGCATCCTTATCGGCGGCAGCCAGATCGGAGGACACGGAATCGGGGGTGTACGTCTCCTGAGAGGCGACCTTGTTCTCGATCTCCTTGATGAGCGCGCCGTCGTTGGCGGTCAGCTCAGCGATGGCCTTATTGATGCCGGGCAGCAGACCCTTGGGGTCGCCCTTCTGCACCAGAACGCGGTAGGGCTCCGTCTCGCCCCAATCCACCACATTCTCCAGAACCACCAGAGAATCATCGGTGTTATCGGTGTTGGCATCATCCTTGGCGGTGTCGTCAGCCTTCTGGCCGCAGGCCACCAGGCTCAGCGCCATGACCAGCGCCAGCAGCATTGCCATAAACTTTTTCATGTTACTTACTTCCTTTCAGATCTTGTATGGTCCTATACCGGGAACCGGAATATAGACATGTATTCTCGGAGGTGTCCCTCCTGACGATGGCTACTATACACCTGGCGTGAATAAATGTCAACATGAATTTGTATAAAAATCCGTACGAAATGTAAATTTGTACAAGAAGCACATGATAAACTGGGGAACAAAGGAAGTATGGTTGTGCATATTGCTGTATACAATAATCGCATAATTGAATAAATATGCAAATATGCAGAGTACAAGAAAAAAGCGGAAGCGCCAGCCTTTTGGCTGGCGCTTTCGGATCCAAAAAGAGGGCATGAAGAAGCTGCCGTGTTTACATTTCGATGAGCCGTGCGGCATACAGGTAGGTGCGGGCGTAGTAGCTCTCGTACAGGGAACTGATGATGACACCGCTGGAGGTGCTGGCGTGGATGAACTGCCCGTTGCCCAGGTAGATGCCCACGTGGCCGATACCGCTGCCGCCGGTGGCAAAGAACACCAGGTCGCCGGGGGCACGTTCCTCTGTGGTGACGCCGCGGCACATATAATACTGACTGGTGGCGCCGTGGGGAAGGCTGATGCCAAAGGCACCAAAGACCTTCATGGTGAAGCCGGAGCAGTCGATGCCGCTGTAGCTGGTGCCGCCGTAGCGGTAGGGGGTGCCCAGATATGTGTACGCCTGAGAAATGACATCTTCCAGCAATGTATTGGTGGCGGCGGTGCCCTCATAGTCCGCGTAGTGCACGGGCTGGCAGTACTCGGCCAGAACGTATCCGGTGTCGGTACCATAGGTGACCTTGTACCATTCGCCGTCATCAGTAACGTCCAGCAGCTGGGCTGCCTTGCCGTCAAAGATGATGCGAAGGCGATCGGCAGAGGTGTCCGGCTCGGCGCGCAGGGAGAGATAGGAGCCGCAGTCTACCAGAACGCCGTCATACTCTGCCAGAAAGTTCTGCTTTTCCAGAGCAGCCGTTTCCTGCAGCAGGGCCTGGGCGGCCAGTTGATTGAGGGTGGGCGTCTCGCCGCCGTCCAGCAGGCCGGAGGCCTGGGCCAGGCGCAGGCCGCTGCCGGTCTGCATAGCGGTAGCAGCGCTGGATGCCACGCCGTTGTCCGCCAGGACCTCGGCCGCGGCGGCGTAGCCAGTGGTGTCGATGGGCGTGGCCTCGTCCGCGTTAGCGGCGGTGACAGCGCCAGAGAAAAGCAGCAGGCCGGAAAGGCTCAGCGCTGCGATCTGTTTTCCAAGCATGGGATATTACCTTCCGTTCGCATAGGATCTGCCGGGGTAAGGCTCCCGGCATATACCGTCAGTCGGCGGGGAGATGGCTCCCTGACATCTGACATGGGATATCATAGCACAAGTCTATCAAAAAAGCTACATAAAAATTACAAAATGGAAACAAAATTTTCAGAATGGTTATAATTGAAAAGGAAACTTGCAATATTTGCATAGCAAGTGCTATAATAACGACAAAAAATGCGGAGGTGAGCGCATGGAACCACTGCAATATGAGGCGAGGGGATACCTGAAGGAGCCGTTTCGGTTGTTTCATCTGGCGGACGGGCGGGGGGAATATATCGAATACCACTACCATACGTTCCACAAGATCATCATTTTGCTGGCCGGCAGAGCTGGCTATGCGGTGGAGGGGGAACGGTATGAGCTGGCGCCGGGGGATTTCGTGCTGGTGGGCAGCGGGAGCATCCATCGTCCGGTGGTGGAAACGGGGGATTATTATGAGAGGATGATCCTGTATATCGCACCGGACTATCTGCGCGCACTGACGGCAGGGGACTGCGATCCTACCGAGTGCTTCCGGCAGGCACAGGAGACATTTCAATATGTATACCGGGACGAGGGTGGCAGCCGGGTGCGGCCGCTGTTCCAGGCATTGGCGGAGACGGTACGGCAGGGCGGCTACGGGGCAGCGCTGCTGGCACAGGCGCAGTTTACAGAGCTGATGGTGGAGGTGAACCGGGTGGTCCGGGGTGGCCACCGGGTGGGCGCCGCCGGCGGCGACAGCAAGGTGGTGTCACTGCTGCAATACCTGAACCTGCACCTGGCGGACCCGCTGACCATTGATGAATTGGCCGCGCGGTTTTATATCAGTAAGTACCACATGATGCGCCGGTTCCGGCAGGAGACGGGGTATTCCGTGCATGGATACCTGACAGAGAAACGGCTGCTGCTGGCCCGGCAGCTGTTGGGCCAGGGCTGCACCCCGGCGGAGGCGGCGGCACAGGCGGGGTATCAGGATTACTCTACCTTTTCTCGGGCCTATAAAAAGCAGTTTGGCCATGGGCCTTCGGCGGACACCAAAGGAAAACAGCAGGATTTGCAAATAACAACGCAGGAATTCTGATTTACTTTGCGAAAAATGCCCGTATAATAGGGGCTGTAAGACTTTATTTGAGAGAGTTGGAGGTCACTATGAAAAAATTTCTGAAGAACTACTGGTTTATTCTGTGTATGCTTGCCGGCATCGTGGCAGGCTGCCTGGTAGGCGCGTTTGCGCCCAGTTTCGGCAGCAAGATCGAGTTTTTGGGTACGCTGTTCATCAATATGATGTTCTGCGTGGTGGTGCCTATGGTGTTCTGCTCCATTGCCTCCGCCATCGCCAATATGAAGAGCGTGAAGCGCGCCGGCAAGATCATGGGCGTGACCATCGCCACGTTCCTCGTCACCGCCGCCATTGCCGGTGTACTGATGTATATCGTCTGCCGCATCTTCCCGCTGGTAGATGGACATTACACCATCGTGGAGGGCGAGGTCGGCGAAGCACTGGGCTTCGGCGATATGATCGTCAATTTCTTTACGAAGCCTGACTTTGCGGAGCTGCTGAGCCGCCGGGCCATTCTGCCCCTGATCGTGGCGGCGGTGCTGTTCGGCTTCGGTGTCCAGATGAATGGCGGTCCCGAGACCAAGACGGCGCAGTTCCTGGAGGATATCACCAACTGCATTATGAAGACCGTAAAGCTGGTCACTTACTATGCGCCCATCGGCTTCTTCGGCTTCTTTGCCAGCCTGGTGGCCACCTATGGCCCGAAGCTCATCGGCGATTACAGCCGTACGCTTATCATCTACTATGTGATGAGCTTTGCCTATATGTTTATCTTCTTCCCCATCTATGCCCGGTTCGGCGGCGGCAAAGGCGGCGCCAAGATCATGTTCTCCAAGCTGTTCCGCCCGGCGGCGGTGTCCTTCGGTACCTGCTCCAGCGTGGCTACCATTCCCACCAATATGGAGGTAGCGGAGGAGTCCGGTATCAGTAAGGACGTCAGCGATATCGTGCTGCCCCTGGGCGCTACCATGCACATGGACGGCTCGGCCATGTCCGCCATCATCAAGGTGGCATTTCTGTTCGGCGTGTTCGGGATGGACTTCTCCACGGATAAGGCTATTTTGGCTATCATCGTGGCGGTGTTCTCCTCTGTGGCCATGAGTGGTATCCCTGGCGGAGGCGGTACCGGCGAACTGGTGGTTTGCACCATCTTCTTCCCGGACCAGCTGGCCATCGCGTACCCCATCGCGCTGGCTATCGGCAATCTGGTGGATCCTCCCGCCACCATGGTCAATGCCGCAGGCGACTATGTGGTATCCTTCATCGTGTCCCGGTATGTGGACGGCAAGGACTGGCTGCAAAAGAAGCTGCACGGCAAGACGGAAGCATGAATACGTGAAAAAGGCAGCGGCGGACGCGAAGCGTCCGCCGCTGTCTTTTTGGGGGAGAGAAAGGCATGGTGATGTGTGGTTTATACATGGATCTCCGCTTCGGAGTACAGCGAGGCCTTCGCGCCGGGGGCAAACTCGTTTTTCCCTATCGTTACCATCTCCCGGACTTTTTGGTGACCTCATTATATGCTTAACTTATAAATAAGTAAAATTGATGTTCATTATATGAACATGCAGAAATGTTATTTGAGCATGCATCGATACAAAGCGTTTTTGAAGGTGGCGTAGGTGGGCAGCTGCTGTGACGCTTTACAGCTTTAGTCGACAAAAATATTTTTGATAAGGTGGTTTACTTTCGCAGACTAAAATGCTATACTGGCATCAGTACCCAAAAAGGGAGAAAGAAGGAGAGACGATCATGGTTCGAACCGCAAAGTCCAAGATCGGAAAGAAAGAAAAGAATGACCGGCTGTATAAGGCCATTCTGATGCTGGAGACGGAGGAGGAGTGCTATAACTTCTTCCAGGATCTGTGCACGGTGTCTGAGCTGCGGAGTATGGAGCAGCGCTATGAGGTAGCCACGCTGCTGAATGACGGGATGATCTACAACGACATTCTGGAACGCACCGGCGCATCCAGCGCTACCATCAGCCGAGTGAACCGCAGCTTGATCTACGGCAACGGCGGGTATGAGAGCGTGCTGGAGAAGATGAAGGAGAAAGAGAAGAAATGAGCTGCTACGAGGCGCTGGCCGGTTCATATGACGCGCTGACCGAGGATGTGGGCTATGGAAAGCGGCTGGATTTCATCGAGAAGCTGCTGTGCCGCAGCCGTATCCCGGTGAAGCTGGTGCTGGACCTGGCCTGCGGCACCGGGACCATGAGCTGGCTGCTGACGCAGCGGGGTTACGAGGTCATCGGCGTGGACGGCAGCGAGGATATGCTGGCGGCGGCTATGAGCAAGGGCGGGGAGACGTCTGGTGTGCCGCCTGTCTTCCTGCACCAGTCCATGCCGAAGCTGGACCTGTACGGTACGGTGGACGCGGCGGTGTGCTGTCTGGACAGTCTCAACTACTTGACGGACCCAAAGGACGTACAGCGGACATTCCGGCGGCTGCATCTGTTTGTGGCCCCCGGCGGGATGCTGGTGTTCGACGTGAACACCGCGGCTAAGCTGGCGGCGCTGGACGGTCAGGTATTCCTGGATGAGACGGAGGATACCTACTGCGTGTGGCGGACGGAGTACCACAGGGGCCTTTGTACCTACTACATGGACCTGTTCCGCCGCCGCGGCGACGGCGCATGGCGCCGCAGCGCGGAGGTGCACCGGCAGCGGGCCTACTCTGTGGAGGAACTGACCGCCTGGCTGGCAGCGGCGGGCTTTGGCGATGTTCGGGTCTACGGCGATATGCGTATGCGCCGGCCCCGTGCGGATGAGCAGCGGGTCTACATCAGCTGTGTCCGCAAATAAAGCGGCGCTATATGCGGGCAGATCAGAAGGAATGACCGCGCCCCGCCCAAAAGGGCGGGGCGTGTGAGGCGAAAGAGGGTTATATCTATGGCAGATCGTATCGTAAGAGCTATTTCCACCGACGGCATGGTGCAGGCGGCGGCCATTTGCAGCCGTGGCCTGACGGAGCGCGCCCGGCAGATACACAAGACGCTGCCTGTGGCCACGGCGGCGCTGGGCCGCACACTGGCGGCGGCGTCCATGATGGGCAACGCACTGAAAAGCGACGGCGCCAGCCTGACGCTGCAATTCAAGGGCGGCGGTCCGCTGGGCACGGTGCTGGCCGTCAGCGACAACGAGGGCAACGTGCGGGGCTACGTGACCAACCCCCATGTGGACCTGCCTCTGCGGCCGGACGGCAAGCTGGACGTGGGCGCGGCCGTGGGTCATGAGGGCACATTGACGGTCATCAAGGACCTGCACATGAAGGAGCCCTATGTGGGCACCATCGATCTGCTGGGCGGCGAGATCGCCGAGGACGTGGCGGGCTATTTCGTGGAATCGGAGCAGATCCCCACCGCCTGTGCCCTGGGCGTACTGGTGGACCGGGACCAGAGCGTCAAGGCTGCCGGTGGATACCTTATCCAGCTGATGCCCGGCGCGGGGGAGGACGTCATCACCAAGGTGGAGGGCGGCATCATGGCCGCGGGGCCGGTTTCGGCGCTGCTGGACAAAAACGACGACCCGGAGCAGCTGCTGCGGGACGTGATGAGCGACTTTGATCTGAAGGTGCTGGAGACGTGTCCGGTATCCTACAGGTGCTATTGCAGCCGGGAACGGGTGGAACGGGCGCTGATCTCCCTGGGCCGTGACGAGCTGGAGCAGATGCTCTCCGAGCAGGGCGGCTGCCAGCTGACGTGCCAGTTCTGTGACGCGGTGTACGACTTCTCGGCGGAGGACCTGAAGGGCCTGCTGAAAAATATGTAAGGAAAAGGACAAAAATTGAAAAATTTTTGTTGACAGATGCGGATGGGAACGTTATAATATGCCTTGTCGTTTGAACGACAGGTACGGGAGCATAGCTCAGCTGGTTAGAGCACCTGCCTTACAAGCAGGGGGTCACTGGTTCGAGTCCAGTTGTTCCCACCATCCACACGGCCAAGTAGTTCAGTTGGTTAGAACGCCAGCCTGTCACGCTGGAGGTCGAGGGTTCGAGCCCCTTCTTGGTCGCCATATGCCTCGGTAGCTCAGTTGGTAGAGCAGCGGACTGAAAATCCGCGTGTCGCCGGTTCGACCCCGGCCTGAGGCACCATAGGCGCCGCAATAGTGGTGCCGTCTGCGGGCGTAGCTCATCTGGTAGAGCGCGACCTTGCCAAGGTCGAGGTAGCGAGTTCGAGCCTCGTCGCCCGCTCCAAAAAGAAACACCATCCGTCAGGATGGTGTTTTCTTTTTGGAATGTCGCGGGCAGGCTTGAACTCGCTGCCTCGACCGGCGCGAAGCGCGTTAAATCAAGAGGTCCGGCAGGACTCCTGCGAATGGCTCTGCCATTCGTGGGATGCCGGTAGCGAGTCGCGCCACGTGATGAGGACATCGCCGCCCGAACGCTGGAGTACATGACTGCGATGGAAACTGCTCCTCAGCCCGAAGCCAGCGGGCTGGAGGGTGACTACCGCATCCTTGCCGACTTCAATGGCACGATACTGGCGGGAACGCATAGTAAACACGGCATCCAGTTTGTTACCTGGGATCGGGACTATGATCGCACAGACGTGGCTCTCCGATGGCGAAATACCGGTGCGGCTGAAAAGTGGGATCGAAAAAAGCAGAGTTTTCGCAGAAATCCTTTTTTGGCTTCATTTGATTACTTTATTTTTCGGCAGCGGTGTGTTATACTCTAAAAATAACAATTCATGATGGGTGCACCATGTGTTTGTCCTATCAAAGATAAAGCAGGGATCATATGAAACGAAAACGAAATCGCAGCGGATTTACATTGATGGAAATGCTGATCGTCATTGCGCTCATTGCCGTACTGATCGCGATCGCGATTCCGGTATTTGCGTCACAGCTTGAAAAGAGCAGGGAGGCCACAGACCTTGCGAATGTACGCGCCGCGTATGCACAGGTCTCCACAGAGGCGCAGCTCGGAAATTTTGAGGCCACGGTCACGGTCGATCTGAAGCAGAAGAAGGCAGACTGGCAGTCGGTCGATCCGGTAAATATCGGCGGCATCGTCCATTACAAAGGCAAAGGAGATACGGATAATTGGAAGGGTGTTGCTTCTCCCAACGGGACCTGTGTCGTCTCCTATAGTGCGGATCGCGGAATTATTTTAACCTGGAATGGGAAGGCCGATCCGTCCGGGCAGAAATACCCGTTTAATACAAAGGAGACGGATTTCTTCCAGCTTTTATACAATACGGATTTTTGGAGCAAAATGCAAACGCATTTAAACTTTGAGTTTGACTCCAGATGTCCGAATTCGGAATATGTTCCGACCATTACCGCGGCGATCAAAAAGCTGGATAACAGTCTTTTGCAGCAGCCGGACTGCACCTGGGCTTTTCTCGGCAGCGGAATAGACGGGAAAGAGGCAGACCGATATCTCTTTTGGACATCCCTGAACACGGATAAGGTCGGGGCCGGAAAGGAAATTCCCGTGATCGTCCAGACCGGGGACGGGAAGTACTATGTTTCCGAAACCACGACCGGCAAGAGGACGAAAAACGGCAGCGAATATGTCGCCGTTTCCCAATCACTTACTTCGCAAAACCAGTATAAGCAGATTCTGAAAAACGGAGAAGCGTTTTCTTCGTTAGAGGAGGCCTACGACGCCTACCTCAGCGCTTTGGGCAATTCCAAGTATGACTCGGTTCGCGGGTCTTAAGGCATTTCCACCGATATGACGCTTGTTTTTCCGCGTGTGCGAAGTCGACAAAAACGCCGCCCTTCGGGCGGCGTTTTTGTTTGCCGCTTCTGCGGCGTACCCCTGTCGGTATCGACCCGGAGAGAATAGCTGGTTTACTGCCCGCGGCGCTTGCTGCTCCAACTACGACCCGTCCGCCATCTTCCGCTTCCGCCGGGGCGAGCGTCAGCCGGCGGAGCCGGAGCAGTTCGCCGCCGCCGTGGCGTCCTATGTTTCCCGGGAGATGGACGGCCCCGCCCAGCGGGAGGTGGCCTCCGCGCTGCTGGGCTGTGCCGCTGAAGATCTCGGCGACCGCGCCGCCTACTGCCGGCGGGTGCAGGATTGGCTGCTGGGCAGCCATGCGCCCCGGGAGGACAGCGTCTCCCGCTTCCTGACCAAGCTGGATGAGTTCGATCTAAATGCGTACATACGCTCCGTCCATTTTGACGAGCTGAAGGTCCCTGTGGCGCCCTTCCAGCTGCCCACCAGCCGCAGTTACTCCGGTTTGCGGCAGATGATGGACAGCGAGCTGGACTTTATGAAGGCGGCGGTGCTGTCGCGCTCCACGGAGCCGGTGTTTATGTACAGCGATATGCCCATGACGGAGATGGCCCAGGACCCGGAGTTCCCCAAGAAGTGGATGTTCGGCATGGCGCTGCTGCTGAAAAAAGGTCTGCGGCTGCAGATCATCCACAACATTGACCGCAATCTGCCGGAGATGATGCTGGGATTGGAGAGCTTCATCCCCATGTATATGACCGGCCAGATCGAGCCGTATTACTTCAAAGCGCCCCGGGGCGGTGTGTTCCTGCATTTCCTGCGGGTATCCGGCACAGCCGCGCTGACCGGCGAGGCTGTGTCCGGCCACCATAGCGAGGGGCGGTATTACCTGACCAACAACCGCGCAGAGGTGGCCTATTACCGCCGTCGGGCCGACGCTCTGCTGGAGAACGCCAAGCCGCTGATGGAGATATACCGTGCCGACGTCGCTTCCCGGCTGAACGCGTTTCTGTTGGCAGACAGCCGCACCCCCGGCCGACGGCGGTGTGTCCTATCGGCGCCGCCGCTGTATACCGCGGACCCCGCGTTTTTGACGGCGGTGCTGCAAAGACACGATGTGCCTGCGCCGGATCAGGAGCGCATCCTGGCCCACGCCAAAAGCCACCGGGAGCAGGCCGAAACCATCCTGCGGGACAATGAAATGGTGTTGGCTCTGCCCCGACTGACAGAGGAAGCCTTTGAACGATACCCGATGTCCCTGCCCCTGTCAGGATCGTTCTATGAACGTGATATACCGTATACCTATCAGGAGTATCTGGAACACATCGATCAGACAGAACAGTTCGCGGCAGTGCACCCACGCTGCCGCCTGGAACTGACCGCCGACAGCACCTTCCGCAATTTGCAGATCGTCATGCACGAGGGGCGGTGGGCCATGGTGTCCAAGGAAAAATCACCCGCCATACATTTTGTCATCCGTCACGCCAAGCTTCGTAGTGCTATTGAGAGCTTTGAGCCGCCGCTGGTGGAGGAGTGACAGCCCGCGCGGTCAGTAAGCACCGGCGTGTTTGTGGTCAAAATTATGGTCAAATCCCCGTTCTGGCGCAGAAGAAAAGCCCTGTAACCGGCATGGTTACAGGGCTTTTCACTGGCGCAGTGGGAGGGATTCGAACCCTCGTGCCGCTTTTGACGACAACACGATTTCCAGTCGTGCTCGTTATGACCTCTTCGATACCACTGCATATTCGATTCGCTGACAAACAGCATGGACTATTATACCAAAAATACCAGGTTTGTCAAGATGGAATTTTCGGGGTGAGTCGTGGAATTGACAGCAAATATATAAGTTAACATAATGTGTAATTTTGAACAATGGAAATCTGCTGATTATAGGGCGGTGTATGGTTTACATAACCATACACCGCCCGGATGCGATACCGCGGTTATTGCAGCTTGGAGCAGACCTCGTCCACGGCGTCGTCAAGGGCGCAGGTCAGGCGGTGGAGGGTTTTGCCCGCCTGGGTCTTGCGGAACTTGGGCGAGGGACGAAGGGCGTTGTCCAGCAGGACGCCGACAGCCATGCCGGCGATCATTCCCTTGAGGAAAGTACACGTTTTCATCGTGTTCACCTCTTTTTCGTTGCATTTTTATCCTTTATCGGCCTGTGTACAGTATGCCCGGCAGAGGTGAAAAAATGCGAAAAAGACGGCGGTGTTTCTTGCCAAGCGGGGGCGGAATTGGTATAATACCATGAGACGATGTCAGACACTTGCGTAGATGTTGTTTATAGGTTATCTATACACTATTTATATGCCATTTGTCATTTTGCGTGCTCTTAGCGCGTGTATATGGGAGCGCAAAGGTAAAAAAGGAGAACATGATGTTTGATTTGGAATTGCAGCGGCGTATCCGCGAGAAAAAAACACCGTTGGCGCTGACGCTGGCGCCGGAGGCGGAGAAGCTGAATGGGAAGTTTGTGAAGAACTTTATCGATATGTTCGGCGACACGCCCATGGCCCAGGCGGAGGCGCTGCGGTATCACGGCACGACGCTGCTGGACGCGGCGGCGGGAAAGCTGCCCGCGGTGGTGCTGCGGGGCGGAGCGTATCTGCGTCACGGGATGATGGGGGCGGACGTGCTGGCGAACCTCGTCAGCGCGGCCCATGCCAAGGAACTGTATGTGATACTGGATATGAACACCGCGGAGCCGGAGTGCTGGGCCGGGTACGGGGCTGACGCCGTGACGGTGTGCCCCTACGGCGGAAGCGGGTGCCTGGAGGCTGGGGAGATGCTGCCCATCGCGGCGGTACGGACCGGCGGACAGGTGCAGAGTCTGGTGGCCGGCGACCGGGCGCTGTGGCTGTCCGTGGCGGAGCAGATGGCACGCCGGGGTGCAGCGCTGGCTGTGTCCACGGGGTACAGTCTGGATGTGAGGGATGTGCGGAGAGTATGTCCGGGGGCGTTTTTGCTGCTGGAGGAGTGCAACGGGGAGAATGCGCTGCCGGCCTTTGACGATATGGGTCACGGGGCGCTGGCGGCAGACAGTGCTTTGCAGTACGCGGCGGAGCCGGCGGCGGCGGTCGAGGAGGCGGTCCGCGCGTGGAAGCAGTGGGTGACGGTGGTATGACGCGGCTGTATCTGATCCGCCACGCGGAGGCGGAGGGAAACCTGTACCGCGTTGCACACGGCCACTGCAACGGGCTGATCACCAACTACCGGGGGTATCAGCAGATCGACGCTCTGCGGGAGAGGTTCCGGAAGGTGGATATCGACGCGGTCTACAGCAGCGACCTGTACCGGACGCAGATCACCGCACGGGCCATCTGGCTGCCCAAGGCCCTGCCGCTGCATCTGGAGCCGGCGTTCCGGGAGATCTGCATGGGGGAGTGGGAGGACCACACCTGGCATGAGCTGAACGTGAGATACCCGGAGGAGATGTACAACTTCAACCGGCGGGCCGACCTGTGGCGTGTGCCGGGGGCCGAGACGGCACAGCAGGTGGTGGACCGGTTTATCCCGGCGCTGGAGCGCGTGGCCCGGGCCCATGAGGGCGGCACCGCAGCGGTATTTTCCCATGGGATGGCGCTGCGGACCGTGCTGGGCGTTTTGCAGGGGCAGACGCTGGCGGAGGTGGGGCAGACGCCCCACGGGGACAACACCGCCGTGTCGCTGCTGGAATGGGAGAACGGGACGTTCCGGGTGGTATACCGGGACGACAACAGCCATCTGACGGAACGGGGACTGTCCACCTTTGCCAGGCAGAGCTGGTGGAAGGAGAAGAACATGGTGGAGTCCGGCGAGGGCTACGGCCCGCTGCCGGAGGAGAAGCGGGCGGCGCTGGGTATGCCCGCCGGGGGCGAGGCTACCGGCGTGTGGTACGGCGAGGCGCTGATCGGAGCCTTCAGCCTGTCCGACGAGGGGGACGCCCTGCGGCTGAGCTGGTACGGCCTGACTCCGCAATGGCGAGGGAAGGGCCTGGGTATCCCACCCATGGGGCAGGCTGTTGACGCCTGCCTGCGGCGGGGGAGGGATATCCTGCGGGTGGACTGCCCGGACAAGGGGCTGCGGCTGTTCTTCGCGCGGCTGGGCTTTGTGCCCACGGCGGGGGATACCATGGAGAAAGATGTGCGGCGTATTATGCCGCCGGTACCGGCGGCGTGGCAGTAACGGCGGGGGATTTTGCGTCAATACTTCGCGGTGGGGGGGGGTCGCCGCCCCCTGGCGCGAGCAGCTTTCTTTCAACGATGAAAGAAAGCTGCCAAAGAAAGCCGCTTGAAACTACGTTTCAAGACTTCCTTGGCGCGGGGACAAGCAGGTGTTGCGCCTGCGGGCGCGGGATGGGGCG
>OIZE01000086.1_pt1 | contig 99431 bp, 101 predicted proteins | sample 1588421 | NCBI WGS metagenome assembly OIZE01 (sample SAMN03283251) | human gut metagenome | biome: human-associated habitat; material: feces | host: Homo sapiens | place: USA | collected 2013 | reverse complement strand
GTTCTAAGGATTTGGTCAAAACCGATTCATCCAATGATGACTGTAGCTTTAATTTACATTTAATGGTAATGGTTTGTTGCAACAGGTTCACCTCGCTTTCTTCATACATCAATTATATCATATTGATATGGGAAAAGTCGGGAAAGGGAAAAGGCAAAAAAGAAGCGCCTCAGGTTCTTGAGCGAGGCTTTCCTCCCATCACTAAAGTGACGGGTTTCCAGCCTATATATTTATCAATGAAAATACAGTGCATGGCACTAAATCGTCAACGGGCGCCTGAAAAATCGGCCATTTTGTCAAAAGATTGAATTTGCCCTTTAATTTTGATTAAAGGAGGATTATAATTAACTAAATTAGATCAATAACTTAATTGGGGGCTTTCTTTATGAGAAAATTTGCCGTTATCGGCTTGGGCCACGTTGGCGCAACTGTTGCATATACTCTTGTCACAAAAGGTTTGGCTGATGAACTTGTTCTGATTGATTCAAACGATGACAAATGCATGGCTGAACAATACGATCTGCTCGACTCTCTTGGTCGCCTTGATACTCATACGAAAATCAAAGTGCAGGATTATTCCGAATTAAAGGACGCAGACATCATCATCACTGCATTTGGCAACATCGCCGCATTGTCCTTGGACGGCGATCGTTTCGGAGAATTCAACATCAACACTGCCGCAGCTGCAGACGTCGGTCCAAAGATCAAGGAATCAGGATTCAACGGCGTTATCGTCAACATCTCCAACCCGTGCGACGTTATCGCAACGCTGCTTCAAAAGTACACGGGACTTCCAAAGAACCAAGTCTTTGGTACAGGGACCTTCCTTGACACGGCACGCATGCAGCGCGCCGTTGGCCAGGCACTCAATCAGGATCCAAAGAACGTTACCGGCTACGTCATGGGCGAACACGGCGAATCACAATTTACGGCATGGTCAACGGTTCGAGTTGCCGGCCATCCGATTGCCGAAGTTGCCAAAGAAAACAATCTTGACCTTGAAGACCTTGACAAGCAGGCTCGTCGCGGCGGCTGGCTTGTCTTCTCAGGCAAGCGCTACACTTGTTATGCCATCGCAACTTGTGCAATCAAGCTTGCCTTAGCGGTTCTCTCTGATGCGCACCTTGCATGTCCGGCCTCAGTCTACCTTGAAAAGTACGGCTGCTACGTCGGCTATCCTGCCGTTATCGGTGCTGAAGGCGTCGTTTCGGTAAATTACACGGAACTTCCTGCCGAAGAAGAAGAAAAGCTCCAGAGCTCCGCTGAATTTATCGCAAAAAAGGTCAAGTCTCTCGAAGACTGATTCATAAATTGTTTTGATGAGGCTTGAAAAAACTCTGCCTCAAATTAAGAAACCGGATGATTTGCAATCAATCGCAAATCTGATCCGGTTTTTTTGCGTATGCAGGACGATTGCCTAAACATTTCTTAAACTTTACGGCTCATGCTTTCCAAACGCTTGTCAGCCATATTTTCATAGACTATAATAAGGAAGTTAATCAATCAAGATATATTCAGAAAGGACTTTTAATCATAATGATAATTGAACTAATCAAAGCCTTCCTGTTCGGTATCGTTGAAGGCATCACCGAATGGCTTCCGATCAGCAGCACGGGGCATATGATCCTGCTTGATCAATTTGTCAAATTGGACGTTTCAAAATCATTTTACAGCATGTTTGAAGTCGTTATTCAGCTCGGAGCCATCATGGCCGTCGTCGTCATCTACTGGAACAAAATTTGGCCGTTTCATAAAAGCAAGCAAACGGGCCCGCTGGCTCCGACCGGGATTTGGCGCTATGTCGACAAAGACATTATGATCATGTGGGTCAAAATCGTGATTGCCTGCCTTCCAGCCGGCATCATCGGCGTTGCTTTCAACGACACGTTTGAAAAACTTTTCTACAACCCGGTCAGCGTTGCAATTGCGCTGATTGTTTTCGGGATTGCGTTCATTTGGATCGAAACGGTTCACAAAAACAAGCATGACAAAATCAATTCGCTTGCCGAGCTTTCATACTATACAGTCATTTTGATCGGTTTCTTCCAATTGATTGCCGCTGTTTTCCCGGGAACGTCTCGTTCAGGCGCAACAATCGTCGGGGCCTTGATCCTTGGCGTTTCAAGAACCGTTGCAGCAGAGTTCACGTTCTTCCTGGCAATTCCGGTCATGTTCGGAGCTTCATTGTTCAAGCTGTTGAAATTTGGTTTCGTCTTTTCGTCTGCTGAACTTTGGATTTTGATCGTCGGTTTGATTACCGCATTCGTTTCATCAATCATCGTTATCAAATTACTGATGCAATATATCAAAAAACATGACTTCAAGGTCTTCGGATGGTATCGCATCGTCCTTGGCTTGCTGGTGCTGCTGTACTTCTTGGTCATCAAGTAGATTTTTGGCACTGCATTTTTCATTAAGAGGATAAAAAACCAGGATTCAAAAAATGAGTCCTGGTTTTTTTGTTTTAAAAAATCAGTTGCAATATCTCCACTTGTCATCCGTGATGATTCGGGCAACGATCAGCCCGAGCGGCAAGAACATGACGATCAAAAGCGCCTTCGTCAGCCATAATGCCCCGTCAGAAATCGACGTGACGCCGATGTTGTAGATTGCACGGTACATGTAAAGCCCGGGAACCATGATGACGATTGAAGGCACCGTCAGCGAAATGCGCGGATAGTGCATCCTCTTATATACGTATGATGCGAGCAGTCCGGCGGTCAAGGCGCCGAAAAATGCGGCGACGCCGGGCGCCAACCCGCATAAATCAACCAGTTCAAGGCGAAGCGTATTGGCAACGGCTCCGATGCATCCTGCAATGGAAGCCATTTTGCGCGGCGAATTGAACATGATCGAGAAACCGTAGACCCCGCAAAAACTGGCAATGACCCGTAAAAACATCAATTGCAAAACGGTCAATTGAAGCGGCATGAAGTTTTCCGGCTGCAAGTGCACCACAAGCGCAGTTACCCAGCCGACAAGCGTTGCGACACCAATGATGACGATTGCGTGAGCCAGTCGCTCAAGACCTGAACGCATGTCCATTTTTGCAATGTCAAGGCCGCTCGTAATGAACGGAAATCCCGGGATAACGAACAGCATTGCGCCGATATAGCCGGCTTCGTGTCTGGCCGCAACGTTAAACAAAAGCTCCATCGCATGAAACGACAGCGTATATGACAGGCAGGCGACCATTACGCTGACTGCCACGCACGCCAAAAGCGTAATGTGCTTGTCAAGCATCTTGCGTCTCGTATAATTTCCTAATCCTGCTCCGATAAACGAACCGATCATTTCAATAATGCCGCCGCCAAGCAAAAAGACGAAGGCACAGCATGCAAGCGCAGATGCCAAGCCGACTTGATACGGTTTGTAATTGCCAGGAGTTGCCTGAATCTTGTCGAGTTCGTCATGAATCTCTTCAAGCGTCATCTTAGTTTCCTTGCGGTTGATTCTTTTGACAAAATGCTCCATTCGGGTCAATTTATCGGTATTGACGCCCGTCGTCGGAAGAGACAGGGCCTGCGTATAGGACTGCCCGTCCTTGTCGATGCATGTGAACTCAATTGAAATCAATCCGATATCTGCCGAACAGACCAGGCCTAACTTCCTGGCCATGATGTTCATTGAATCACGAACGCGCCATGCTCCGGTTCCGCAAGAAAGCATCATCAATCCAACTCGTCCCACGACGGCTGCTTTTGCCGGAAGACTGGCCGTTCTGGCCAAATCATGATCGTCATCCGGAATAAAGTCGTGCCAAGGCATCGCCATGTGATGTTTGTGATGCTTTTGATGCTTCTGAGACAAATGAATGCTGCTTCTTTGTCTCAGCTCTTCTTCTTTGCTCATGTCAATTCCTCCAAATATTTTCCTCGTTAAAAACACTTTCAATTTTAGCACAGTTTGAAAAACTGAAAAAGACTCGGAAAAGATGTAAACGCATCCCCGAGTCTTTTTGTTATTTGTACATATATTCTCTGATCCAGAATTTCTAAAAAATTCACGCAATCAGGCTTCAGAAAGTATAAACATTAGCTTTTTCTCGTGTCGGAGTTTCCAGCGCCAAACACAAATCATCAAGCGTCATCTCAACGAAACACAGCTCTTTTTTCGTTCTGGAAACCGCCGTATAGGCAAGTCCGTAATCAACCGCTTCAAGCACGTAAACGCGTTTGGCACCGCTTCCCTGTGCTTTATGAATCGTCAGCGCATACGCCAGAAGCAGATCTTCTTTGGCGCGCCAAATCGGCAGCACATATTCCTTTTGATCCGTTTTGACGACGACTTTGCCGTTTTTGTTCTTTTCGCTCGGAAGTTCCAGGGAAACGATCTTGCCAAATTCAGAGTTCGTATAGCCATACTTTTGATACTGATCGTCGTTTCTGTAGAAGACGACCTCTGCTCCGACAAAAAAGCCGCCACGTCCGTAACCGTTCTTATACTCGAAGGGGACAACGTTTTGTTTGCCTTTTGAAAGCACTTTGAAAAACTGCTCGTTGATTCTGCCGACCGTTGCATTGCGATAAGCAATAATCATGCAGTCCTCAAGCGGCAGGTGCTTCAGCTTGTAAGCAATCATGTCGTCTGCTTTTGACTGCTTGAAGACGTGCAGCTGCTTGAGGTTTTTCGTATTCTTATAGCGGCACTGCGCAATAAACATGCGCACTCGTTCATCCTTGCAGCGCAGGTTGGCCTGAAAATCAAAGTGCGATCCGGATTGAATCAACAGCTGCATGACGTTGCCGCATACTTCAAGCGCATCCTCATCCTGACTGACCGGAGGAAGCTGCTTGTCATCGCCTAAAAAGATGAAGCGATAGTCGTTTCCGACGTATTGCAGCAGCGTTTTCAGCATGTCTTGCGTAACCATTGAAATTTCGTCAATCACGATAACGTCATAGTCGTCCCCGTCGATCAACTCGCTTTGACTGTTTTCAAGCTCATAGATCACTTTTTGAATCGTCTCGTTGTGCTTGAAACCGCACTTTTCCAGATTGATTCGCGCTTTGTGCGTCGGTGCAAGCGCCAAAACCCGCTCATGATCCAAAATTTGCCCAAGCGTATACGTCTTGCCGCTTCCACCGACTCCAAGCAGGCTGATGATGCGATGATTGTTTTGAAAGATCCAGTGGATAAACCTGAACTGTTCTTTTGTCGGCCGATATTCTTTTGGAGGATGCCGGAACGGCAGCTTTTGTCTGGTCGTTTGCTTCAAAAGCTTTTTTATCAACCGTTCACCCAGACATTTTTCTTTAAGGTGCACCGTATTTTGGCAATTTTTGTCGCAAATAAAGCCGAATTTCCTCAGCTGCTCTGCATTTTCCAAAACGTGCTCGGAAGAAAGCGGCATGACCTCGCCCTGTTTCTTCAAATAAACCAGATCGTCGCAGCCTTTGAGGTGACGTTTGGCCTGCGTGTCGAGCAGGTCGTTTTGAAGCAAAAGTTTTTCGATCATCTCACGTGAAAAGATTTTCGTCAGCAAAAGCGCAAAAACCTTTGACTTCTCCCACTTTGTCTTGAAAAAGCGATCTTCTTCCAAATAATCATTGAACGAAGAGCGCAGATACAAGCTGCCGATTTCAGGCAGGTATTTTTTGTAATATCCTCGATCGTCCAAAAGCGCAACCGACATGAACCCTTTGAACTTGACCTTTTTTGGCTTCGTGACCTCTAATTCGTGCCACTTGCCGTCACAAAATTTTTTCTTTTGCTCGTCGGTCATCCCGTTGATGAAAAATTTCACCTTTTCATATTCCTTGAGATCCGTTTTGGCAATCGGCGTCTTGTTTTTGGCGAGCTGCAAAAATTTGAAACGCATCTTTTTTGAAAAAGAAGCTTCATCAATTTTTGCGATTTTTTCCTTTAAGCCGGCAAGTTTTTCAGCACCATGCTCCGATGCCTCCTGCAAAGAAGACGCTGCTTTTTCCTTGTCTTGTCTGCTGACATAAATTTTTGTCAGCAGTTTCCATGCCTGCCCTTGATTTTTCTCCGTGTCGTTTTTCGTATGCAGTTCGAGGAATTCTTCTGCTTCGTCAAATTCCCGCAAAAAATAATGGCACTTGCCCAAGTAGTAGCAAACGGACAAAAAACCGGCATTTTCTTGAAAAACGCTCTCAAAAAACGCCATGGCCTGCTGATAATCTTTTGCCTTGATTTTGGCGATTCCTTTTTGATACGTTTCGGCAAGCTGATCCATGAAAGCATTTCCTTTCTTAACAAATTCTTATTTCATTCATAATACTTTTTCCTAAAATAATATGATACGCTTTATCCCAGAAAAGTTTCAAGGAGTGATTTTTTTGGTACGTCGTTTATTATGGTTGCTGATGTCTGTCATAAGTTTTTTGCTCCTGGTCGTCGGAATTGTTTTTCCGATCGTGCCGCAAGTCCCGTTCCTTCTCGCATTTTTATACAGTCTTTCAAAATTTTCGCCGCGGTTTCACAAGTGGCTTTTGAACACGAGAGTTTACCGCTGGCTAAAAGGCTTCATGAATAATGAAAAAGAAAAAATCGGCATGAAACGCTTGTCAAAAAGCAAAGTCAAGATTTAAAAAAAGAGGTCGGAAACGGCCTCTTTTTTGTTTGCTCTTGATGCCGCATGCAGTGTCTGCACCGCCAAAAGCAAAAGAACACCCCACGCAAGCGAAGCGTTCTTTTAACGATTGCTGAAAACGAGTCTGATCTGCCGACAAACGCTGATCGTTTCCGTTGCCTATTTTTCTTCCATGGCTTTTTTCAATGCCGCAGCCAATACGCTTTCCTGCGGCTCGTCATCTTGGTTGATTTTTTTCAGCAAGCGCCGTTCTTCGTGCCTGCTCATCTTCTTTTTGCCTTTTTTGCCACCGAGTTTTTCAGTCGTTCCGTCATACTTGCAGCGGAAATATTCGCCTTTTTCGCCGGAGACGATCAGCATCTTCTTGTGGCACTGCGGACAGCGGTGATTGGAAACTCTGGCTTCGGCACGGCGTTTGTAGTCGCACTCTGCATTTGAACAGACCAAAAGCTTGCCGTCCCTGACCTTCTTTTCCTTCAGGAAAGCTCCGCATTCAGGGCATTTCTTTTGCGTCATGGAGAAGTCCTGGTACTTTTTGGTCGAATTCTTGACTTCGCTGACGAGTTTTTTCGTATCGTCTTTGATTTCTGCGATGAACTTCTGGCTTGAAAACTTGCCCAAAGCAATTGCTTCAAGCTGCTTTTCCCATTTTTCGGTCAGTTCCGGCGTCACCAAGGACGGATTGACCAGTTCGAGCAACTGGCGGCCTTTACGCGTTACGCGCAAAAAGTTGCCGGAGCGTTCCATTAGTTCTGACGACACGAGTTTTTCGATGATTTCTGCGCGCGTTGCCGGAGTTCCCAGACTGTATCTTTCCATCAAGGCAAGCAGGCCGCCTTCGGTCAGCGGGTTCGGTGGCGTTGTCAGCTTTTCTTTGACTTCAAAAGTTCCCTTGACTTGTTGTCCTTCTTTAAAATGCAGTGCTTCGCCCGACGTCTGCGCATTTTCCTTCCATCCCTTTTGCAAAACGGTCGTCTTGGAAAAATTGAACCTGCGATCGGCAAATGAAACGGTGATTTTTTCTTTTTGCTCGCGATACTCGGGCGCAAAAAGCATTACGAACCGTTTGACGATCATCCCGTAAATTCGATGCTCATCGCTTGACAGCTTGGCATAGTCGGGACGCTGCTCAGTCGGAATGAGCGCGTGGTGATCGGTCACTTTTTCGTTGTTGAAGACCTTTTTTTGAACGACTTTTGCGCCCTTTTTGGCATATTCCAAAGCTTCCGGCACCATTGAGCCGACTGCCTGCAGGCGTTCCTTCATCGTCGAAATCATGTCGGTCGACAAATATTTGCTATCCGTTCGCGGATAGGAGACGATTTTGTGAACTTCGTAGAGACTTTGCACGATAGACAAGGTCTTTTTGGCAGAATAGCCGTACTTTTCGTTCGCCGCACGTTGAAGCTCGGTCAGATCATAAGGCAACGGTGCTTTTTCGGAGTGCTCCTTGACGGTGATTTTTTCGACCTTGCCGATTGTTCTTTCAAGCTCCGAAACGATTTTTTGCGCTGCTTCTCTGTTCTTGATGCCGTAAGGATTTTTTTGTTCCATCAGTGCCTTTTGATTCGACGCATTCAATGCAATCTGATAGTATTTTTGCGGAATGAAACTTGAAATTTTGTCTTCCTGCTTCAAAACCAAGGCCAAAGTCGGCGTCTGCACGCGCCCGGCCGACAAATTGTCCTGATATTTCACGGTCAAGGCACGCGTTACGTTGAGGCCGACAAGCCAGTCTGCAGTTGCGCGCGCCAATGCCGATTGATACAGATCATCATAATCAGAAGCAGGTTTCAGCTTGGCAAACCCTTCCCTGACGGCTTTTGTCGTCTGAGAAGAGATCCACAAACGCTTGACCGGCTTGTTGAACCTGACGTACTGCAGAATCCAGCGTGCCACAAGCTCGCCTTCTCTTCCCGCATCCGTTGCGATCACGGCTTCTTTGACGTCCGATCTCTTTGCCAGGCGTTCGATTGCCTGCAGCTGGTGCCTCGTTTTCGGCAAAGGCTTCGTTCCGATGAACTTCGGAAGCATCGGCAAAGTCTCAAGCTGCCATTTTTGCCAATCCTTGTTCAGATCTTCCGGCATTTTGAGCCCGAGCAGGTGCCCCAATGCCCAAGTGACGATCACGCCCTCTCCTTCAAAATAATCCTTATGTTTTTCCGTTGCTCCGAGAATCTGGCTCAAATCTCTGGCAACGCTCGGCTTTTCAGCCAAAATCAGTTGTTTCATTTACTTTCCCTTCTTGCGGGATCGCCCGCACAAATGCTGTCTGCTTCGATTCTGCCCAAAACGACGCTGCCCGGTCTGATCCAGACATTGTCTTCAATAATCGTCCCCGGTAAAACGACCGAGTTGCTTTCGATCACAACGTTGTTTCCGATTCTGATCGGAAGCTCACTGCACCAGTGATCACAACGCAGCTTGGGATCTTTTGCATGATTGCTCGTGTAGATTCCGACGTTTTCTCCGATAGTGACGTTGTTTCCGATCGAAACCTCGTTGCAATCGATGATTTTTAAGCCGCAGCCTGCGTCAAAGTCGTCGCCGATGCTCAGATTAAAGCCGAATTCGGTAATGAATCCGTCAGCGATGCTTGGATTTTTGCCCAGTTTTTCAAACAAGGACCTTAATTCGTCAATGTCCGTTTCATGGCGGTTGTAGCGTCGACACGTCTCATAGGCAAAATTTCTTGCGCTTTCAATCAGCGGATCATAATCATAATAGAGACGTCCGCTGTTCGTAATCTTTTTGACGTGTTCTGTTTCTTCTTTGGTTAATTTATGTCGTCTGTTCAGATCCATTGCAAATTCCTCTTTTTTAATTATAACAGTTTTTTGCTAAAATATAATTTGAGGTGATGATTATGGAAAATTACTACAGCCTTACGGATGAAAAAATCATCCAGGCAAGGAAAAGAGCACAAAAATTGTGCGTTGAATACAACGAAAAAGTCAATCAAAAAAATTTTTATGATGAAGCATTGCTTAACACGCTGCTCAAAAAAGTCGGCAGAGATCCCTACGTTGAACCGAATTTCCGCTGCTTTTTGGGTTCAAGGATCGAACTTGGCGATGAGGTGTTTTTGAACCATGACGTTACGCTTCAGGACATGGCGGAAATCACAATCGGAAACAACGTCAACATTGCGCCGAGAACAGGCATCTTCACTGAATTCTGCCCGAAAGACAAAGAACTCAGAAGACAAAAAACACGCTACGCCAAACCGGTCGTGATCGAAGACGGCGTCTGGCTCGGTGGAAACGTGACCGTCTGGGGCGGAGTCACGATCGGAAAAAACAGCATTATCGGCGCCGGTTCGGTCGTCACGGCAGATATTCCGGAAAACGTGATTGCAGTCGGCAATCCTGCCAAGGTCATCAAGAAAATCGAAACAGACTAAAAGCTCGCGACCTAGGGGTGCCGCGAGCTTTTTTCGGGTATTCAAAACTACTGTTTGTCGTTTAATTCAACCAGATGACCGTTTTTGCTGTAGACGATCCATTCCGACAGATTCACGATATGATCGCCGATCCGTTCAAGCAGTCTGGCAACCAGCAGATAGCTTGAGGTCGCAACGGCCGTCTTTGTTTCGTGCTGCATCTCCTTGACGATCAGATCGCGGCAGACTTTGTACTGCTCATCGATCTTCTTGTCTTCCTGCGCAATGTTTCTGGCGCTTTTTTCATCTGCTTTGACATAAGCATCAAGCACTTGTTCAAGCATCTTTCTGATGTCTGCCGTCATCGCCGAGATTTTTTCTTCAATCTGCGGCACGCGCGGATTTCCTTTGACAAGAATCGTTTCCTTGGCAATGCTGACGGCATGGTCGCCGATGCGTTCAAGATCGGAACTGGCCTTCAAAACGCTGACGATCGTGCGAAAATCGCTTGCGACCGGCTGCTGCAAGGCAATCAGCTTCAGAGCCTGATTTTCGAGCTGAATTTCGCCGCTGTTGATCTCCTGATCATCGTTGACGATTTCATTTGCGAGTTCCTTGTCATGTTCGATGAACGATTTGGTCGAACGATAGATCTGCTCGCTGACGTTGATGCCCATTTCCATAAAACGAACTTTGAGTTTTCTCAACTCATCATAAAATATTTCATGCATCAAAAATTCCCCCTTTATCCGAAACGACCGTTCAAATAGTCATCCGTAATTTTTTCCTTTGGTCGAAGAAACATTTCTTCCGTGCGATCGTACTCGATCATATCACCGTTCAAAAGCAAAGCCGTCCTGTCCGAAATTCGCGAAGCCTGCTGCATGTTGTGCGTCACGATGATGATCGAATAATTATTTTTAAGTTTCAGCAGCGTATCTTCAATCTTGGAGCTGGAAATCGGATCCAGGGCACTGGTCGGCTCATCCATCAAAATGACTTTCGGATGAACCGCAAGCACGCGCGCGATGCAGATTCTTTGCTGCTGACCGCCGGAAAACGCCAATGCGCTCTTGTGCAGGTCGTCTTTGACTTCATCCCAAACGGCCGCCTGCTTCAGGCTTTCTTCAACGCGCTGATCGATGAAGTCTTTTGGCTGCTTTTTGCCAAGCCGCAAACCGTATGCCACGTTGTCATAGACCGAAAAGGGAAACGGATTCGGCTGTTGGAACACCATGCCGACCTTTTTGCGCAGATCGACGACATCGACGTTTGGCGCATAGATGTCTTGATTTTCAAAAGTAAAGCTTCCGGTAATCGTCACGTCCTCGAGCAGATCGTTCATGCGGTTGATGCAGCGCAGATACGTCGATTTGCCGCAGCCGGAAGGTCCGATCAAGGCCGTAATCTCATTTTCATGAAAGTTCATGCTGATGCCGTGCAAGGCTTCTTTTTTGCCGTAATAAAGATGCACGTCTTCTGTTGAAATAATTTCTGCCATAGTGTCCCCCTATCCGAAATTGCCGGAAACATAATCTTCCGTCAGCTTTTCGTGCGGCGTTTGGAAAATGTTTTCCGTCTTGTCGTATTCAATCACGCGTCCCAGGTGGAAAAATGCAGTGTAGTCACTGATTCTTGAGGCCTGTTGCATATTGTGCGTCACGATGATGATCGAATAGTTTTCGCGCAACTGTTCCAGCGTATCTTCAATCTTTGAAGTCGAAATCGGATCAAGCGCGCTGGCCGGTTCGTCAAGCAGCATGATGTCCGGTTTCATCGCGCAGCATCTTGCAATGCACAAGCGTTGAGCCTGACCGCCCGAAAGAGCAAAGGCGCTTTTGTCAAGCTCATCTTTGACTTCATCCCACAGCGCTGCCTGCTTCAGGCTTTCTTCGACGCGTTTGTCGAGTTCTTCCTTATCGTTCAAGCCGTTTGCCTTCAATGCATACGTGATGTTTTCCCGAATCGATTTGGCAAACGGATTCGGTCTTTGAAACACCATGCCGATGTGTTTTCTGACTTCGTACACGTTGATGTCTTTGGCATTGATGTCGACTCCCCTGTACCAGATTTTGCCGGTAACGTCTGCAACCTTGTCGTTCATGCGGTTCAAGCTGCGCAAAAACGTGGATTTGCCGCAACCGGAAGGCCCGATCAAAGCCGTAATCTTGTTTTTTTCAAATTCAAGGTTGCCATCGAAGAAAGCATGATGGTCGCCATAATATACTTGAAGATTTTCCGTCTTCAAGGCAGGATTTTCAAAACTCAGCATCATTTTTCCTCCTTAATTTGCAGCCGTCAGTTTTTTGTACAGGAAACGTCCCAGGGCGCGTGCCCCGAAGTTGAACAATAAGATGACGACGATCAAAACGGCAGACGATGCGCTCGAAATAATGCTTGCGTCCGGCACGACCGCCTCTGTATTTACCTTCCAGATATGCACGGCCAGGGTTTCAGCCGGTCTGTTCCAGTTCAAGAAGCTCGTTGCAGAAAACGGGTTCCAATTGCCGTAATCAACTGCGGGAGCACTTTGACCCGCCGTGTAGATCAAAGCTGCGGCCTCACCGAAGACGCGCCCGGCACTCAGGATGACGCCGGTCAAAATCCCGGGAAGTGCGGCCGGCAACACGATGCCCTTGATCGTTTTCCATTCGGAAAGGCCAAGGGATGCTCCGGCCTCGCGCTGAAGCTGCGGAACGTCTCGCAACGAGTCTTCGATGTTTCTCGTCAAAAGCGGCAGGTTGAAAAACGTCAACGCCAAAGCACCGGCAAGAATCGAAAAGCCCATCTTGAACTTGATGACGAAGAACAGGTAGCCGAACAAGCCGACAACGATCGAAGGAAGCGAACTCAAGATTTCAATCGTCGTTCTGAGAACTTGAGTAAACCAGTTGTCTTTTGAAAATTCCGACAGGTAGATGCCGGATCCGAGCGCGATCGGAAACGAAATGATCAAGGTCAAGATCAAAAGATACAACGAGTTGAACAACTGATCTCTGATGCCGCCCCCGGCCTTGAAGGCTTCTGCCTGAGAGGACAGAAAATGTAAGGAAACGTCCGGCAGCCCGGTTCCCAAAATGTATCCCAGCAAAAACAGCAGAATCAAAACTACGATTGCGACGAACGTCCAAATAACTCCGGTTGCGACTTTATCGCTCGTTTTTGGATTCATTTTTTCATCTCTCCTCTCTTGGCAATCAAACGGGCAAGCAGGTTAAAGAACAGCGACATGAGCAATAAGATCAAGGCAAGCGACCACAATGCGTTGTTCGACAAAGTCCCCATGACCGTGTTCCCCATCTGACTCGTCAACTGACTTGTCAGAGTTGCGGTCGGAGTCACCAGACTCTTCGGCATCAGGCAGGCATTGCCGATGACCATTTGAACGGCCAATGCTTCACCGAACGCTCTGGCCATCCCGAAGATGACCGCCGTAAAAATTCCCGGTGCGCTGGCACGCAGAATAACTTTGTAAATCGTCTGCCATCTCGTTGCGCCAAGCGCCAGGGAAGCCTGGCGGTAGTGCAAGGGAACTGCCTTCAAACTGTCGATCGTCAGCGACGTGATCGTCGGCAGAACCATGACGAACAATACGATCGTTCCGGAAAGGATCCCAAAACCGGTTCCGCCGAAAACTTTGCGAATAAAGGGCACGATGACCGTCAAACCGACATAGCCGTAAACGACGGACGGAATTCCGACCAAAAGCTCAATCACGGGCTGCAGGAACTTTGCGCCGTTTTTGGCATACTGCGTCGTGAACAAGCCGATTGCCAAAGCAAACGGTGTTGCCGTCAACGCGGACAGCACAGTAACGGCAAAGGACGTCATAATCATCGGCAAAGCTCCGACTTTCTTTGCGCCGGCTGCAGGATCCCAATCTTTGCCCGTCAAGAAATCTCCTATGTTGACCTTGTCCTGCACAAACGTCGCAATTCCTTTTGACGTTATGAAATAAAGAATCGATGCCACCAAAAGAATGATCAGCGTTAAGCTTAAGTAGCACCAGAAATGACCGCGTTTGTCCTGCATCGTTTCCTTTGAAGGGTTGGTCAGCTTGTCTTTGATCTCATCCATTAACAAAACCTCTCATCTTTAATCAAAAAAGCAAGTCCCTGCCCACACCAGGACCTGCTTTCTTTAAACCTGACTATCTGTTATTCACTAACTTTGCCGTTTGCGTCCTTCTTGACCTTCATATCATGAATGCTGATGTAGCCAAGTTTTTTGACAAGGCTTCCCTGAACGTCGTCAGAAAGCATGTAGTCGATGAACTTCTTGGCTTGACCCTTTGCCTTGCCGTTCGTGTACATGTGTTCATATGACCAGATCTTCCACTTGTTCGTCGTGATGTTCTTGTCGGTCGGAGCAACGTTGTCGAGGCTCAAAGTATGCAAGCCGTCAGTCTTTGCGTATGAAAATGCAAGGTAGCTGATTGCCCCGGGAGTCGTTGAAACGATCTTTTGAACCGTCCCGTTTGAATCCTGTTCCTGTGCCTTGACTGCTGACTCGCCGCCCAAAACGGCACCTTCAAACGTTACGCGCGTGCCGGAACCCTTCGCACGGTTAACGACCGTGATCTTTTCGTCCTTGCCGCCGACGTCTTTCCAGTTCGTAACCTTGCCCGTGAAGATGTCCTTTAATTGGCTCATTGAAAGGTTCTTGACCGTCACGTCGGAGTTGACGACCGGCGTCATGCCGACAACGGCCACCTTGTGATCCTCGATCTTCTTAGCATCGATTCCGCTTTGTTGTTCTGCAAAAATATCTGAGTTGCCGATCGTTACGGAACCTGCCTGGACCTGACTGAGTCCCGTCCCGGAACCTCCGCCTTGAACCGTGATCGTTGTGCCTTTGTTTGCATCCTGATATTTGGAAGCAGCCTGTTCGACTAACGGCTGCAAAGCAGTTGATCCGACAATCGTAACTTTTTCATTCGATTCTGATTTGCCTGAGGATGTCTTGCTGTCGCTTGATCCCCCGCCGCAGCCCGCAAGAACGACTCCGGCCAAACCTAAAACAAGCAATGATGAAAAAAGTGATTTCTTTTTCATAAAATATGTGTCCCTTCTGTGGTTGAATTTGCTGAACTCACCCGCTGAGGTCTTCCCCTTACGAGTACATTGTCTATGTTATGCCTGGGTTGTAAAGTTAAAGTCTTGATTAGGTAAAGCGATTGTAAATGTCTTGTAAATCCAAACACAACGCCATTTTTTTGTGGCATAACTTTAAATAAGGGATATTGAATAAAGGCAAGGAGGAATTTTGAATGAATGAATACGTAATCGCACTGACGGAAAATCTGCCCTTGTTCACGGGAATCAACGACGCATGCAACGAAAACGGATGGTTCGTCTGCAATACGACTACGATAAACGATTTGAAAAAAAATCTGCTGAAACGCGATCCGATCGGCATCATTTGGGATCTTGAATATGAAATTCCCGCTGCTACGCTTAAAGATTTGAAAAACTTGCGCAAAAATTTCCGCGAACCGATCATCGTGCTCGCCAAAGAAAAGGACATCGATTATGAGGTCAAGCTGTTTGAAACCCAGGTCAACGACTACATAACCGCGCCGTTTGACTATTCAGACATCGCGATTCGCCTGAAGCAGCAGCTTCAGCTCAAAATGCTGCTTCACAAGCCTAGGAATTCAGTTGACGAAGCAGACGAAGACTCTGCATTTCAGAAACAAATCTTTGAACTAAACGGCATCACTTTGTGCCTCGATTCTTTTCGCGCCATCAAGGACGGAAAAGATCTTCAGCTGACGCCAAAAGAATTCAAACTGCTGGACTACCTGGCCAAGCACTGCGGTCAGGTTCTGAGCCGCGAGCAGCTGCTTCAGGGCATTTGGGGCTATGACATCCTGGGCACAAGCCGCATCGTCGACATCCACATCAGCCACTTGCGAGACAAGCTCGAAGCCGATCCGAACACGCCTTTGTGGATCAAAACCAACCGCGGCTTCGGCTATTCGTTTTCGGGCAAGATAAAAATCAAGGCATGAAAAAAGCCGAACAAGGGCGGTCGACGTGCGACTGACTTTGTCCGGCATTTTTTGCCAAATGCAGTGCTGCGCATCCACTGCTCAAAAACCCGGATGATTTCCAGTAATTGCAAATCATCCGGGTTTTTCGTTTTATTCGTAAAATTTCAGCAAAGTCGCATAGTATTCTTCCAGAATTTCAGCCGAACAGTTGAACAATTCGTGCTTTGCTTCAGGAAACTGCTTGAGCCTGACGAATTTGCTTTTCTCGGCAAATTCCGTTTGTCCCGAAACGTCAACCATCGCATCGTTTCCTGACGAACAAAGCAGCACGGGACATTTGATCCTGCCTGCATTTTGCATGAGCTGTTTTTCCGCGTTCAACGCTGCCAAAACCCATGAATAGGTTGCGCCGTTCGTTTGATACTCTGCATTTTTCAAGCGCTGCTTGAACTGATACGAATAGCGCGCCTCGGACAACGCGCAGCTGTTCTTGAAATCAGGCCGTTCGTCGAATCTTTCCTGTCCGATTGCCAGTCGCTTGGCGCGATGAAGAGCTTTTTGCACCAGGCAGAGCGGCCTGGCGACCTTTTTTAACCGCGGCTCAAGTGCCATCCTCATCATCGGCGAGCTCAGCACTGCTTTTTTGAACGTTTCCGGGTATTTTTCCAAATACAGTGCACCGACGCAGCCGCCCATCGAGTGCGCAAACAACATCAAATCAAGCTTTTTTTTCGTCATTTTGGAAACCTCATCGGTAAACAATTTCAAGTCTTCGACATACTCGGCAAAATTCCCGACGTAAACCGCATCCTTGTCCGAAACTTCGCGCAAAGACTTCCCGAATCCACGCTGCTCATAAAAGAACACGGCATATCCCGCATGATAAAAATCGTAAAACAGCTCGTGATACTTGCCAAAAAATTCGCAAAAACCATGCACGAAAACAAGCGCTTTTTTTGGTTTTTCCGGAATCGCACAGTATGCTTGAAGCTTTTTTCCGTCATAGCTGTCAAACGCAAAATCCGTGACGTTTTCTTCAATCCACGGCTTGACTTCCTGCTCCATAAAACGTTCACAGTCCTCGTCCTTGAACGGAACCATCCTTACTTCGTTCAAATTATGTACTCCTTCCAAAGCATCTTTTCGAAACTGAAATTAAAAAATAGTTTCCAAAGGAAATTATACTATGGAATTCGGCTCTTTTAATGTACAAAGTTGTTAAAATGTCGGTAAGGGAATGTGATGTGCTTTTATGAAAAGTTTCTCTCTCGCTGTCAAATCACCAACGCATCCCCAACCACGCCAAAAAAGCACCCGCCCCCATGGAGCGAGTGCTTTTTTCCTTGCGATAATCGAAAATTAACGCTTGGAGAATTGGAATAAAAAAGGTAATACTAATCTAATCCAACTTTTTTTGACGTGAATACAGGATAAGGAGAAACAAGCTTAAAATAATAAAGATGGCAATCAAAACAACTTCAACGAACCAAAATTCAAAATAGTTATTCAAAATCCCGATAATCCATAGCACAATCATTGAAATAATACTAGATACGGTACCTGCCAGTGAAATTACTGAAGCAACGATATTAGAATCTGATTCTTTTTGAATATTTACAACAAGTTGATTATTGTATACATTGAATGGAACCAAAAAAATAATGATGAATATTAAGAATAATATTTTATCCGGTGTAAAAATAGAGATTAGCAAAGCACCAGATAAAGTGATTGTTAATGGTACGAGCAAGTTAGAAAAATTATGTCTGCTAAACAAAGCATTACTAAATATTGCAACAATTTGAAAAAGTACATAAAGTAATCCAAAGTAGGTTTTAGAAAACTCTTTGTCCAGAAAACTTACTTGCCAAAATTGATAAAAAAGTTGAGATATTATCTGGAAGATACCATATAACCCAATGATAATTATTAATTTGTTTTGATATTTTATGTTTTTTAGTTCCGTAATAATTTTCTTTAAGCTTTCTGAAGAAGTCATTTCATTATTTTCTTCAGAATTCTCTGCATGAAATCCGAAGGTAATCAACATGAAAGATGAGATAATCAATAAGAGAGAGAGAATATAGATATGTTCAGAAAGAATTTCATAAAGAAACGAACCTAATCCGCCGCCAATTAGACCGCTGTATAAAGTTGAGCGGTTAATCAAAACATTAATTCCTTTAATCTCATGCTTGTTTTCAGCACGCCTGATAAAATACGAATCGAGTGAACCGCTCATGGAAGCTGCGCTCATACCATAAATAAACCATGACAAGCAAAGCAGATAGTAGTTATTCGTAAATAAAATAATGAAATAAGAAATTCCGATTAAAACCAAAGAAAGTTGGTACATAATTTTTTCAGACCAAATATCTGTTAAAAAGCCTGATGGAAATTCAAACATAATTGCAGCTAACATATAAAAACTTTGGACAATTGCAATTTGTGAAACTGTTAGCCCTTTGTTTAAAAGTATGACTGTTAATATAGCATGTGGCAGAACACGAGCGAAGTTGTAAAGAAATAAACTTGCCAGATAGACTGTTCGATTAGTTTTGGATAATTTATACATATGCAAGTTCCTCTTTCATATTTAAACCTCCGATATACTTGATTTTTAAAGTATACCAAGATATCGAAGGCTTGTGAAGAACGCTTATTTTACGAACGTTTACTACATAAAAAAACCGGATTAGATTTGCAACCAATTGCAAATCTGATCCGATTTTTTGCGTATGCACGACAATTGCCTTCCATGATGGAAATAACCAAAAATAGTTTGGCGGTAAATTTGACTGAGAGCTTGGTGCGCTGATTTATCAGGCGCTGCATTTGGCAAAATCATTGCCGTTTACGGACACATCGATGAAAACGGACGCTTTGTCCGTAATTGGCCTGATCGAAAAAAGGCGATTACGGACAAAATGGGCAAAAATCGCTGTTTGTCCGTAAAAATTCAGACGTTTCGGACCCGGTTTTACGGACAAATGCTCCGAAAAGAGGCTTCTGTCCGTAAATCCTCATCATAATGGGCAAAAATTTACGGACAAATCACCGGAAAATGTCGGTTTGTCCGTAAAATGCGTTTTGCTTACGGACAAATCATCAAAAATTGGCTCTTTGTCCGTAAATTTGATTGAAATCTTGGCTTGCTTACGGACAAACAGCTCCAAAACAGCACTTTGTCCGTAATCCCGTCTCGACGTACTGAGTGAGCGTGTGCTGCATTTGGCAAAATCATTGCCGTTTACGGACAAATCAATGAAAATGGGGGCTTTGTCCGTAAATGGCTCGATCGAAAAATGGCGATTACGGACAAAATCATCAAAAATTGACGCTTTGTCCGTAAATCTGGATGAAATTCTGGCTGAATTGGTTGAACAGCACTGCATTTAAAAAAAGCCGGACAAAGTCAATCGCACAGTGCCCGTTTTTTTGCACAAAAAAACCAGCATCCGCACGTTGCAGATACTGGACAAAAGTTAATTCGATTCAGGTTTCCTGCGTCCGATCAAGAAGACCAGGCAAAGCGCAACGGCGGATTCGATGATGATCATGAGTCCGCGCCATGCAATCTTTGTTCCTCCGAGCCAGACGTCTAAAATGATTGAGCCGATGATGAGAGCAAAAATTGCGGTCCATTGCTTTTTGTCAAAGGCAATGCCGTATTTTTCTTCACGACGTCTGATCGACGGCAAAATTGCGCCAAGTCCGATTAAGACGACAATGGCGACGATGTTGATGATCAATTCGTACCACCACGTGTGGCTGAACTCTTTGACGTCTTGCGGAGCAATTCCGAGCATGGTTGCAAGAGCCGTGACGAGCAGAAGCAAAAACCCGGCAAGGTAAGCAAGCTTGTCGTTTTTGATGAAGACGTACTCTGACGGATACTTCTTCGAATTTTTACGAATCTGCATGAAAGCGAAGAAGATCCAGCAGGTAACGCCCGGCGAGATGATGCCGTTCAGGTTGAGCAGCCAGTTGAAGATGTCGTTCATCTCAGGCAAGAAGACGCCAAGCAGCATGATGAATGCCGAAAGTCCGCAAGTCAGCAGGTAACCGTTGATCGGAAGCCCGTCTTTGTTCGTTTTGCGCAAGAACTTCGGCATGTATTTTTCACCGGTATCAGAAATCAGCATGCGCGTCATCGCATCCAGCAAAACTGCCAGCAAAGCGCACATGTAAAGGACGGACGTCCAAGCGTAAATGTACATGAACAGGTTGCCGACGCCGAATTGCTTTCCAAGAGCGCTGAAGGCATAATAGGAACCGTTCATCTTCAAGTCGTTCGGCAAGTGGTAAGCATTGAAATAGATTCCGAGCGCAAAAGATCCAAAAATCGTCAAGAAAGCAGTCATGACGGACAGAGCAATCATGGCTTTAGGAAATTCACGGCGCGGATTCTTCATTTGCGTGACGTACGGCGCGATCAGCTCGCAGCCGTTGACGGCATAAATCAGCATTCCGACCGTTGACCAATACTTAAGATCAAATTTAGGTATGATCGTGTGCCACGTCATTGGCTGCGTTGCCATGTGACCGCCCGATTTGGCCAGACCGAAGAAAGCAAGAATAACGAAAAGGATGGTCATGATGAACATCATGCCGCCGCCGATCGTGCTTAAGATTTCCATTGAATTCTTTAAATGATGCTGAATGAAAATGAAGATGATGAAAGTAACGAATGTCCAGAAAGTGAAACTGGCATTTGACATCGTGTCTTGGAATTTATTTGAACCGGTAAAGGCCCAACCGAAACCAACGACAACGGAGTTAGCGGAATCGACAACATAGGGAACTGAAGCGGCCCAGTAGGTCCAGGCGGTGAAGTATCCCAGGAATTCGCCCTTCGTACCGCGAATCCAGGAACTGAGTCCGCCGCCTTCATGATTGAAGACGCTGCCCAAGTGGCCGACCATCAAAGAATAGGGAATAACATATAAAAAGAGCATCAGGATCCAAGAGGTGATCACCGTCATCCCTTGGTTTTGAAAATTGTACATGATGTCATCGAATCCGATAACCGTAACAAATGCCATTAACGTCAAGATTGGCCAAGTAATATACTTGCCATGTGTTTGCATATCATCCATGGTAGAAAAATCCTCCTAAAAATTAATCAATACAACAGATACTAGGTTAGCCCAAATTGAAAATTTTTTCAATGAATATTTAATCAAATGTAATATTGGAAAATACGAAGATTCGCACTGGATTTTTTATGAAAAAATTAATCAACGAACCAATCGACGTCATCGAGTCTTTTTTGAAAGGAACTGACGATGTTTTGGCAGGCGATTTCTTCAAGCTTTTGCGTGAAGGTCGCAGAGAAATCGGACTTTGTACCGGTATTTTGCGATATTACGGAACAAAGGGCATCGAGTTGATGCGGCCGAAGACTTATGAATACGGAAACGGCAAAAAAGCCAGGATTTATCATCAGGCGCTCGGAATCGCCAATGATTCCGAACACGGCCTGGCCGGCGCCGTCTATTCAAAAGATGCGGAGCGTGCCAAAAAAGTGGCGCTTGCAATCGAAACGGGGCAGATTTTCATCAATCAGCCTTCAAGCACGCATCCGGAATTGCCGTTGGGCGGCATTAAGAACTCTGGATTTGGCAGGGAGATGAGCGACATCGGATTGTTCGAGTTTGCAAACGAAAAAATCGTCGTCGACTGATTACTTTTAAATATTTTCTTAAAAAATCCTTAACGTTCGCAGTGATGTTAAGGTTTTTTTATGCTATGGCGGCTGATTTAAGAATTGGTTTCAGAATCTATTAAGAAATTGACTCTAGAATCGTTGTTATAACGTTAGAAGCGTAGGAGGAACTGCAATGAAAGAGGCATTTCGGAAACTCAGAAACAATGCGTACGTTGTTTTCGTTTCAAAAACAATTTTTTACTTTTTGATTCTGCTTGCGCTTGTCTACCTGTACAACTACAGCGGAATGAGTCAGTCGCACTTTATTTACAACGAATTCTAAGGAGCAGAAAAATGGAAAACATTATCAGCAGAATCGATCGGATCGCAACGGAAAATCCCGATCGAATCGCCTATGATTATTTGGGGAGAACGAATACTTACGGGGAATTGAAGGAAAAGTCAGATGCCCTGGCAGCGTATCTTAAAGCTTCAAATTTGCCAGAAAAAGCTCCGCTGATTGTTTTTGGGGGTCAGGATTTTCAAATGATCGCAACCTTTTTAGGCATCGTCAAATCCGGTCGGGCCTATATTCCGGTCGACGTTCATTCATCTGAAGATCGCGTCAAAGTCATTGAAGAAATCGCAAGGCCTGCAGCCTGCATCGCGTTAAGCGAGCTTCCCGAAACGGGGCGGGAAGTTCCTGTAATTTCCAGGGAACGCCTGGACGAGATCATGGCTGAAGAAGGCAAGTCAGTTAGCGAAGAAGATTACGTCAAGGGAGACGGTGACTTTTACGTCATTTTCACTTCGGGGACGACCGGCAAGCCAAAGGGCGTCCGGATTGCGCATGACGATCTGGCAAGTTTCGTTGACTGGATGGACAGGGATTTCGGGCTGGAAAAGGGGCAGACGGCCTTATCGCAGGCACCGTACTCGTTTGACCTGTCAGTGATGGATCTTTATCCGACTTTGACAAATGGCGGCAAACTCGAAGTTTTGCCTAAGGAAACAACTGATAATTTCAAGCAGCTGTTTTCGCGCTTGCCGGAGATGAAAGTCAATACGTGGGTTTCAACGCCTTCGTTTGCCGATATCTGTCTTTTGTCAAAGGAATTTGACGAAAAACATCTTCCTGACTTGAAACGATTCATGTTTTGCGGTGAAGAGCTGACGCATCAAACGGCTCAGAGATTGAGGGAACGTTTCCCGAACGCTCAAGTTTTCAATACTTATGGTCCGACTGAAGCAACCGTTGCCGTTACTCAAACGGAAATTACGGATGAAGTTTTGGAAAACTATCAGCGTCTGCCGATTGGTGTCTGCAAGGAAGACGCAAAAATCATTTTGCTGGATGAAAACGGCAATGAAGCTGAAGCGGGAAAGGCCGGGGAAATCACGATCGTCGGTGCCGGCGTTTCAAAGGGCTATTTGAACAATCCTGAAAAAACTGATCAGGCCTTCTTTGAATATGAAGGCAAACGTGCATATCGAACGGGTGATCTTGGACGTTTTGATTCAAACGGTCAATTGATGTATATGGGTCGTTTGGATTTTCAAGTCAAGCTTCACGGCTACCGCATCGAACTTGAAGACGTCGATCAATGCCTGTCGCACGTAAGTCTGGTTGAACGTGCCGCAACCGTTCCGCGTTATGACGGAAATCATAAGGTAAGCCAGCTGATCGCATATGTCGTTTTGAAAAATGCAGAGCCTGAAAACGACTTTAAGATGACTCAGGCAATCAAGGAAGAGCTCAAGGAAACGATGATGCCTTACATGATGCCGCAACGTTTCGTTTATGTCGAGACGCTGCCGTTGACCCAAAACGGCAAGGTCGATCGCAAGTCCTTGATGAAGGAGGTTAATCGCTGATGATCAATCTGCAGCCGTATCAGAATCCAACCTACTTCGTTCTGTTGGCAGTTGCACTTTTGCCGCTTGCAATCGGGCTGCTTTATGGCAAGCGGTTCAAAGTATATGAAATGATTGTTTCATTTGCTTTTTTGCTGTTGACGTTTGGCGGCGTCAAGCTGAATGAGGGCTTGGCCCTGTTGGGATACGTTATTTTTGAAACGCTGTTGGTCTGCGGATACCATGCCTATCGAAAGAAACAAAATTCCGGATACGTTTTTGTTTTGACAGTTGTTTTGGCAATTGCTCCGCTTTTGATTTTCAAACTGACGCCTTTTGTTACCGGCAAGCCTTCCATTTTGGGATTTTTGGGCATCAGCTACTTGACGTTTAAGGTCGTTGGAACGGTGATGGAAACGCGTGACGGGATGATTAGGGAATTAAAGTGGTATCACGTGCTTCATTTTCTGTTGTTCTTCCCGACGATTTCTTCAGGACCGATTGACAGGTACAGACGATTCAGAAAGGACTATGAAAAGGTTCCTTCAAGAGAAAAATATCTGGAACTTCTGGGCAAGGGCGTCTGGAACATCTTTTTGGGATTTTTCTACAAGTTCATCCTGGCTTATGCCTTCGGAACGCTGATTCTGCCCATTGTCAGCAAATATGCGCTTGGACATGGCGGAATTTCCTGGTGGCTTGTCGCCTATATGTACGTTTACGCAATGGACCTGTTCTTTGACTTTGCGGGCTACAGTCTGTTTGCGGTCGGCATCAGCTACATCATGGGCGTTGAAACACCGATCAATTTCAACAAGCCGTTTATCTCAAAGAACATCAAGGAATTTTGGAACAGATGGCATATGTCGCTTTCGTTTTGGTTCAGAGATTATATCTATATGCGTTTCGTCTTTTTCGTCATGAAAAACAAGCTGATGAAAAATCGAGTTCACATCGCATCGGTCGGATATCTGCTTTTGTTTTTGATCATGGGCTTTTGGCATGGCTTGACCTGGTATTACATCGTATACGGTCTGTACCATGCCTGCGCGATTATTTTGTGCGATGCTTGGCTCAGGTTCAAGAAGAAACACAAAGACAAGCTTCCGCATAACAAATTTACGGAATGTCTGGCAATTTTCGTGACGTTCAACGTCGTTTGTTTCTCATTTTTGATATTCTCAGGTTTTTTGGATACGTTGTTTTTTGCTAAATAAGAAAGAGGTTTTATAAATGAAAGATACAGTTTTGGGTATTTTGGAAGATTTGACGGGTTCGGATGAAGTTTCAAAAGATCTGGACGTAAATTTGTTTGAAACGGGTCTGCTTGATTCGATGGCAACGGTTCAATTGTTGCTTGAACTTCAAGCACAGTGCGGAATTGACGTTCCCGTTTCTGAATTTGAACGCAGCGAATGGGATACGCCGAACAAAATCATTGCCAAAGTCGAGAGTATGCAATAAATGAAAAAAGAGTTGTTTAAAATCTTTGGCCCGTTGATCTGCGCATTTTTGCTGCTGGGAATTTTCCTTGGGCTTCCGCTTTTCAATCGTGGCAAGATTTCAAAAGAAAAGATGCGCGAAATTTCATATTCGCAATCGACAAATATTTTCAAGGGCAGATACGTCAAAAATCAGGCATTTTCGGGCAAGTACGTTCCGTTTTTCGGATCGTCAGAACTTTCAAGACTCGATGCGCTCCATCCTTCGATTTTAGCTGAGAAGTATCATCGAAATTATCAGCCGTTTTTGCTTGGAAATGCAGGGTCGCAATCACTTGCGCATTTTTATTCGATGCAGCCGGTCAATTCGGCTTTGCACGGCAAAAAGGCCGTGTTCATCATTTCGCCGCAATGGTTCGTAAAAGACGGCACAGATGATGAAGCGTTCAGTTTGTATTATTCAAATCTTGAGGGCGTGAACTGGATCTTGAATTCAAAAGATTCGCGTGCAACGCGCTATGCTGCAAGCAGATTGCTTGCGATGCCGACGGGGTCAAGCGACAAGCTGATGGAAATGGCATTGAAGAAAAAAGAAAAGGGCAAGCCTTTGGGCAAGCCGTTGCGCTGGTATCTTGAATATCGTCGCAATGTGCTTGAAAATGAAGATCATTTGTTTTCAATGTTCAAGCTGAATGACCGGACTCAAAAAGTCGACAGGGCCATGAAGAAGCTTCCTGAAAGATACAGTGTCGGAAAACTTGATGCCGTTGCGACAAAACTCGGCGAAAATGCAACGGGCAATAATCCGTTTGACGTTTCAAAAAAATTTTGGAACAAGCGTTTAAAGGGCAATTACAAGAAACTCAAGGGCAAGCAGGCTGATTATGACTATACTCAGTCGCCTGAATTTGCCGACTTCCAGCTTGTTTTGCAGCAGTTTAAAGATAATAATATGGACGTCATGTTCATTATTCCGCCTGTCAACAGAAAATGGATGGAATATACCGGACTTTCGCAGGAAATGCTTGATCGATTCGATAAGAAAATTATTTATCAGTTGCAGTCTCAAGGTTTCAACAACATCTGCGACATGACAAACGTCAGGGAAGAACCGTACTTCATGCAGGATACGATTCACCTTGGCTGGCGCGGATGGCTTGCGGCCGATACCTATATCAGTCCGTTTATGGCCTCCGAATTTGAGGCGCCTCATTACAAGATGAATGACATGTTTTACAGCAAAGGCTGGCAGAATTTGTCAGGCAGTGGAATTGACGATTTGAAGTGAAGAAAGGCTTCCGCAGAATGCGGAAGCCTTTTTTAATTCGGTATTAATCTGGAAATGTTTCCAACACTTGCGAAACATAGGGATATTATTTCCTATTGAATATCTTTTCTCTTCCCCAGTGCCTTTCTCACGTTTCTTACGTTTCTTCTTGAGACTTCAAGGACAATGTCGTCCTCCAGGAAGAGCTTCCTTGTCCGGGCATCGAAGCTGACGATGTTTTCGGGATTGACCAGGCATGAACGGTCAATTTGAAGAAGCTCGGGATACTTTTCGGCATATTCGCTGATGGTTCCGTAGAACTCGGTCTGTTCGTTCCTGGCGGTCAGGACAAGCCGGTGCGTGATGTCGGACACCTTCAGAAAAAGCAGCTGGCTGAAGTTGACGAAGTATTCGTCGTGTCCGATTCTGTAGGAAAGCTGCCTTTCATTTGACTTCTCGATGGCGTCGATTCTGCGCTGTGCCTCATTCAGACTGTAGCTGATTTCGTTGTGGATGTTTTCGATGTTGTCGTCCTTGTAGATGAATGACAGGCATTCGATGTGCCGGCTGACGACCTTTGAGACCATTTCGTTGTGCGTTGTGATGAACGAGATCTTTGCCTCGACGTCGTGTTTCCTGATCCATTCCGCCAGCTCCAGGCCGTTGATGTGACCGACGCCGAGGTCAATGTCAAGGAAGTAGATGCCGCCCCTTACGGCAAAGGTTTCGACGAACTTCTGAATTTCTTCCGGCATCTGCGTGGCGAGACTTACGCTGAAGTCTCTTTCGTGAAATGCAGAGTAGTTTGCCACGTACTGCTTGAGCGAAAGCAGCTGGATGGGGTCGTCTTCGCATATGAAAATTCTGTGAAACATGATTATCCTTCTTTCTGCTGAACTGTTATCGTTGCGATGAACATGTCCTTCTCGTACTTATAGGACACGAACAGGTTTCCGTTTTCCTTACGGATATCCCTGATGTTTCCAAGACCGAGGCCATGATGCCGGCTCTTTGTCGTGTATCCTTCCTGAATCAGCTTCCCGACCGGCTTGTGTGGTCCCGTCACTGTATTTGAAATGACGAACTTCACGGCGCCTCTGACCTTCATGATATTCATCGCGATGCGGCCGTCGCTGTTTCCGCTCACTGCTTCGACGGCGTTGTCAAGCGTTATCCCGAGCACTCTGACGAGGTCGAAGACGGGGATGTCAATGTCTTCGATGATTTTCGGACATGAGAATTCAGCGGTTATCTTCATATTGCGCATGTCTTGAACCTTGCTGATGAAGATGCTCTTGACGTATGGGTTCTTCAGATTGTCAAAGTCATTGAACTCCCATATTTCGTTTGAGGCGAACCGGACGTTGAAGTATTCCTCAAGATTCATCACGCCCTGCTTGAATTCGTTCCTGTCTTCGAAGTCAGCCAGTTCCTTCAGACTGAGCAGCATGTTTTGATAATCATGTTTGAATTTTCGAAGTTTTCGCTCCTCTTTTTCAAGTTTTTCGGTATATTTCAATAATCCTTCTATCTCAGTTTGTTTGATTTTTTGCTCATTTAGCTTGTCATGTCGCGACAACTCGAAGTTGAACGAAATGATGACAAAGATGCACTGAATGATTAGAAAAGTGATTATGAGCGGGATAATACGGCCGAATATATTAATTTTATGCGATATAACATCAAGAAAGGTAACTGAAATATAAGCGTATAATGCAACAGTTAAGCTGGCTCTTTTGTACAGTATAGCGCTGTATTTTTTTATTATTTTACCTGAAATGTTATATATGATTAAAGAACTAAACGTTTCGATTATCCATATAATCATCATTAAAAATAAAGGTTTGTTATCATAACTAACAGGGATGTTAGTCAGAACGGATGAACCAATAAGTGTTGACAAGTCAATGATTGAAAAAGAAATCAAGATATTCATAATATTAGTTGATAAATTTTGGGGGTCAATCATTAACGAAAGAAATAGCATTCCTAAAATCATAACGTAATCTGCAATATCATAAAAATACGTATTTGAAATAAATGCAATAGATGCCAATACGGCATAGCAAAGGGTGAACGTCTTGCTTTTTTTAGATGATATTTTGAAAAAGCAGATTGATGAAAGAAACAAATATATGATATCGCTAAGAATAAAATAATCTGCGCCAAAAGTGTGCATAGTGATTATCTCCAACATATTTTTTTAAAAGGATTATATAGGCAATAGCTTTGAGAGTTTTTTGGCTTAGCATGATATAGCCTGTTATGTTGAACCTTGCCCCCCTTTATTTTTTTCAATTCCTCTTCGGACAATTTTTTGAGATTATGTTTTGCATTTTCCATGATATGTACCTCTTTGATAAGTTTTTACATTTTCAAATATAGCACCAAAAAATCATGAATGGTAGAAAAAGTCGCCAGTTGTTTTAGTGTAATGAACGGGCAATTTTGCCGTTTACGAGTTCAAATTGACCATATGACCATCCTGTAGGCAAGAAGGGAACAGGTCAGTTGCACGGTCCACATAAATAGCATCATTAGACCGGGGGTACTGTCATATCATACGGGGATGAAAGTCAGTATTCCCGAACCGGTCAGAGATGCGATGGATCCCACAGCAAGGGAAAGCAGCATATTTGTAATGTCTTCTGATGAATTTCCCCTGTCAAGGAGCAAGGACAGCAGAACTGTTCCTGTGATCAACACGATGTCATTCAAGTTACACGCTAGAATATCAATGATGAGAGCTATGATTGTCAAAGGTAAATAACATATTCTGAATATCTTCTCTCTGCTTGGTGTCAGCTTGAAGAAAATGTATGAAACAACAGCTATGTAGATGACGTCATTGACGATGAGATAGTCTGTGGGTATTATGTGCATAATCATTATCACCGGCATCCCTTGGAGAAGAGATGGAAGATGCAGTACTTCTTGGACTTGGCTGGTCTTAAATGAGTCGGATCGTAGGCACTGCGCTTCCCGCCACATATTTTCCTCAGTTCGTTTTCCGTAAGTCTTCTTGCAGTTGTTCTTGCATTTTCCATGATTCATGCCTCGCTTTTCTGTTTCTTCAGAAGAATGCGAAAGCCAGAGGGATGGGCCCGCACATTCTGTTTCCTATATTTTCAAGGATAACACAATAACTCGCAGACGGCAGAACAAGTCGCAAACGGTCAAAGCGACCGTCTGCGACCTTTAAGTGCCCGTTTACGATGAAAACAGCCATGAATTCGTGAAAGTGGTATGATGATGTTGTCGGATGATGTTCCGGCAGATCAATGAAAAGGAAGTAATTCTGATGAATGAGAAGCAGGAACTTGCTCTTGCTTTGGAACGTTTTGCCAAAGCATGCCAAAATGATTACGTCAACGAAGCCGTCAACAAGACGGCAGTCAATCTGAAGAAAAATGAAAATGTCGCCCAGGAGGCAAAGTGGGCATATCAGCGCCTGAACCAGGTGATGCTTGCGGAACATCTCAAATTGGATGACGAAGCTAAAGAAGCACTTGCGACAATCAAGAAGATTGCCGGATCTGACGGTGCTTTTGGCGGATTGAACACGCTGAACGCAACGAACGTTTGGTGAAAAAAACCTTTTACCTCTTGGATCAAATGAAATGCCGGACAAATGCGGTCGCCTTTCGACTGGTTTTGTCCGGCATTTGCTTAATTTTGATGCATGAAGTTCTTTTTGCCAAATGCAGTGCTGCGCATTATTTGATAAACCGGTGCGCCAAGACGGATTTACGGGGAAAACGGTGATTTTTGAAATTTTCCCGTAAAAAGCAGACTCCGATTACGGGCAAAGTCCAAATTTATTCCTGTATACACAAAAGCTGGGATGGAATTTGCGATTGATTGTGAATCGTCAGGGCTTTTAGTTGGGGCACGGTTTTCCCCAGCCTTTTGTTGATTGCATAAAATCTGATGAAAAAATTAAAAAATAATTGACAATCGGTGATAACGGTATTAAACTAACATACATAAACAAACGGAAAACATGATGAAGAGCAGAGTAGGTTTGCGGACGCTTGAAGAGAGCCCCTGGCTGGTGTGAAGAGGCAGTACGAAGCAGACTGAAGATGGGCTTGGAATGGTATCGGTGAGCGAGGTGAGCCGATAACGTGGTTGCGGACGTTACCACCGCAAGACTTTACGCATGTGCGCAGTGTGTCGAAGTTTTTGAGGCAGCATCTGAGAAGATGTTGCGAATTAAGGTGGTAACACGGTCTTGGTACCCGTCCTTTTTTGGAGGACGGGTACTTTTTGTTTATCCGTATTAATTGAAAGAGGAGAAGATGTCTTATGAAAAAGAACGTAATTAAATCAATTTTAGGCTTTTCAGCCGTTTTGTTGTTTGCCGGTACGGTACTTTCGGGTTGCGGCAAAAAGGATTCAAAGGAACTGAGCAAAAAGGAAATTACGGTTGGCGTAACTGCAGGACCTCACCAACAGATCATGGAAGAAGTCGCAAAACAAGCCAAAAAAGACGGCTTAAAAATCAAGATCAAGTCGTTCACGGATTACAATACGCCGAATTCGGCCTTGAGTTCAGGTGACCTTGACGCAAACAGCTATCAGACGATTCCGTTTCTGAAGGATCAGATCAAGAACAAGGGCTACAAGTTCGATCAGGCGTTCAAGACGGTGGCGTATCCGATGGGCGTCTACTCAAAGAAAATCAAGAGTCTGAAGAATTTGAAGGACGGCGATTCGATTGCTGTTCCAAATGATGCAAGCAACGAAACGCGCGGCCTGCAGCTGTTCGAAAAGGCAGGCATCATCAAGCTTAAGAAAGGCGTCGGGCAGACGGCAACTAAAAAAGACGTCGTTTCAAATCCTAAGCATTTGAAGATTATTGAACTTGAGGCTTCACAGCTTCCAAAGCAGCTCGGTGAAGTAACTGCGGCGGCAATCAATACGAACTTTGCAATGGGTGCCGGACTTTCAATCAACGAAAATGCCATTTTCCATGAACCGTTGAAGAACAACCCGTACCCGAACGTTTTTGTCGTTCAATCAGGACACAAGAACGATGCGGTCATAAAGAAGATCGACAAGTACTATCACTCAAAGCAGACCGCTGCATTCATCAAGAAGGAATTCAAGGGTTCGGTAGTGCTTTCATCAAGCAAGTAAGAAGCAGGCAGCAGTAAGGAGCGATTTTAATGATCGAAATCAAGAACGTCACTAAAATTTACAAGGATAAGGAACGGGAAGTCAAGGCTGTGGACGACGTTTCCTTAAACATCAAGGAAGGAGAAATCTTTGGCGTCATCGGCTATTCAGGTGCCGGGAAAAGCACGTTGATTCGCATGATCAACGGACTTGAAGTTCCGACGACGGGAGAAGTCATCGTTGACGGCGAAAAGATCGATCCGACGGACAAGAAGAAACTGCAGCGGCAACGTTCAAGAATAGGAATGATTTTCCAAGGATACAATCTTTTAAAAACGGCGACGGTTCTTGAAAACGTGATGCTGCCGTTAAAGCTTGAAGGACTTGAAAAAGAACTTGCCGAACAGCGATCGGAAAAGTATCTCAGAATCGTGGATTTGTGGGAACAAAAAGATCGCTATCCGGCAGAACTTTCAGGCGGTCAGCGTCAGCGCGTCGCAATCGCGCGTGCTTTGGCACATGAGCCGAAGATTTTATTGTCCGATGAGGCAACGAGCGCGCTTGATCCTGAAACGACGGAATCGATTTTAAAACTGCTGCTCAAAATCAATCAGGAACTGCATATCACGATTTTTTTGATTACGCATGAACTGGACGTCATCCAACGCGTCTGTGACCGCGTGGCCGTTTTGGCGAAGGGGAAGCTGATTGAACAGGGCAATGTACTGGATGTTTTTACAAATCCAGAAAAGGAAGCTACGAAGAAGTTCATCGGCATCACGGACACAATGGGTGTTCCGCTTGAAATTCTCAAACCGTATACGACAAACGGACAGCTTGTTGTCTTGAAGTTTATCGGTCAAACGGCCAATGAACCGATTATTGCCGATCTTTCGGCAAAATACGGCGTGTCGCCCAACATTCTCGGCGGCAGCATCGGTTATCTCAAGAAGAAGGCCTACGGACGTCTGCTGGTTCGTTTTGATTTTCAAAGCGAAAAAGAGTTTGACGATGCGATGGCAGGTTTGCGGACTCAGGATATTTATTACGAAAGGGTTGAGATTTAATGTCTTTTATCAATGAATGGGGTCCGACGATTTGGACCGGATTTTTAGAAACGCTGACGATGACGTCGATTACGCTGGTCATCTCAGTAATTTTGGGCATCCCGCTTGGGGTTTTGCTTGTCAACTCAAGCGATCAGGGACTTCATCCGAATAAGTCACTTTATACGATCGTCAACTGGCTGGTGAATATTTTCCGTTCGTTGCCTTTCATTATCCTGCTGTTTTTGATTTTGCCTCTTACAAAAATCATTGCCGGCACGACGATCGGAATCCGCGGGGTGATTTTGCCGCTTGTCTTCTATTGTGTTCCGTACCTGGCTCGTTTGGTCGAATCTTCAATTCTTGAAGTCGATTCCGGGATTATTGAAGCATATCAGTCAATGGGCATTTCCAACGGAAAAATCATCGTCAACGTCGTCTTGAGAGAAGCGCGATCAGGTCTTGTTCGCGGGTTGACGATTACGACGATCGGACTTGTCGGCGCAACCGCAATGGCAGGTCTGGTCGGTGCCGGCGGCTTGGGCGACATTGCCTATCAGTACGGATTCCAACGCTACCAACCGTCAGTCATGTATGCGACGATCGTTGTTTTGATTGTTTTGGTTCAAATCGTTCAGACTGTGGGCGACATTTGTGCCAAAAAATTGCAGCGTGACTAATTTAACTGTATTTGAAAGAAGGATCATCAAATGGAATTTCCAGAATCAGATTTAATGCAAACATTGCCAAAGCAATTTTTTGCAGCGCTTGTTGCCAAGGTTAACAAAAAAATTGCCGAAGGATACGACGTCATCAATCTCGGCCAGGGCAATCCTGACCAGCCGACGTTCGACTACATCATCGAAGGCTTGAAAGAAGCGGCGGAAAGACCAATCAACAACAAGTACTCGCAGTTTCGCGGCCAGCCGACTTTCAAGAAAGCCTGTGCAGCGTTTTATCAGGAGAAATACGGCGTCGAACTCGACAGCGAAAAAGAAATCTGCGTTCTCGGAGGTTCCAAAATCGGGCTGGTCGAACTGCCGTGGGCTTTGATGAATCCGGGCGACACGATTATTTTGCCCGATCCAGGCTATCCTGACTACCTTTCAGGCGTTGCGCTCGGTCAGGTCAAGCTTGAAACGGTGCCGTTGAAGGCTGAAAACGACTTCTTGCCGGATTATGACGATATTCCGGAAGATGTTGCAAAAAAAGCCAAGTTCATCTATCTCAACTATCCGAATAATCCGACCGGTGCCGTTGCGACGCGCGAGTTTTGGGAGAAGACGGTTGCTTTTGCTAAAAAATACAACGTCGGCGTCGTCAGCGACTTTGCATACGGAGCGCTCGGCTTTGACGGCTATAAAAATCCGAGTTTCCTTGAAACTCCTGGTGCAAAGGACGTCGGCATCGAACTTTACACGTTCTCAAAGACGTTTAACATGGCCGGTTGGCGTCTGGCCTTTGCTGCCGGCAATCCGGAGATGATTGAAGCTTTGAACCTCATTCAGGACCACCTTTTCGTCAGCGTCTATCCGGCAGTCCAGGATGCCGGCATCGTGGCCCTGGAGTCTTCGGAGCGCGACCCTGAAATTGCAAAGCTCGTTGCTCTTTACCAGAGCCGCCGTGACGCATTCGTCAATGCAGCTGAAAAAATCGGCTGGCATGCGTTTAAGTCGGGAGGGACTTTCTACGCCTGGATGCCCGTTCCGAAGGGATATACCAGTGAACAGTTCGCCGATGTCCTGCTGAACGAAGCCCATGTGGCCGTTGCGCCAGGCAAGGGCTTCGGTGAGGCTGGCGACGGGTACGTTCGCATCGGCTTGCTCGTTTCGCCCGAAAGACTGGTTGAGGCAGTTGAACGGATCGATAAGCTGAATTTATTTGAAAAAGAATAGGAAAATGGAATGGGGGCTTGGAAAAAGTCTCTTTTCTCTCTTGAATTAAACGAAAAGTCGAACGAAGGCGGTCTTGTTGCAGATGACTTCGTCCGGCTTTTTTAATTTCCGATGAATAAAAGCTGCTTTCTTCAAGCAACGGTACTGCTCAACCAATCTTAGCCAAGATCTCACTCAAATTTACGGACAAAGAGCCAATTTTTGCTGATTTGTCCGTAAATTTTGGGCCATTATGATGATGATTTACGGACACAAGCCGCTTTTTGGATCATTTGTCCGTAAAACCTGGTCCGAAACGCCTTAATTTTTACGGACAAACGGCCATTTTTGCCCATTTTGTCCGTAATCGCCTTTCTTCGAGCAGTCCAATTACGGACAAACCGTCCATTTTCATCGATTTGTCCGTAAACGGCAATGATTTTGCCAAATGCAGCGCCTGATAAATCAGCGCGCCAAGCTATTTTGGGTTATTTCCATCATGGAAGGCGATTGTCACGTATACGCAAAAAACCGGATCAAATTTGCAATCAATCGCAAATCTGATCCGGTTTCTCGATTTGAGGCAGAGTTTTTTCCCGACCTCTTTTTGGTGCCTTGAGCTGAAGTTTGTAATAAAAAATGCAGCGCTTTCACAAAATGTTAACTTAACCGTTACATGACCGTTACGTTAAACTGATTATTTCCTTACATTCATCAGATAAGATTTACCCATAAACACATAGGGGTGAGCTTTAAATGACAATTGAACTGAAAAACATCGGCAAGAGTTACGATGGCAACTCTTGGACTTTGAACGATATCACGACGGAAATCGAATCCGGTGAATTCTTTGCGATCGTTGGTCCGTCCGGATGCGGCAAGAGTACGCTTTTGAGAATGATTGCAGGATTGATTTCGATTTCTGAAGGCGAAATTGAAATTGACGGCAAAGACGTTACGAATTTGCCGCCGCAAGATCGCAACCTGACGATGGTTTTCCAAAATTATGCGTTGTTCCCGTTTTTAAGCGTGCGCGACAACGTTGCTTTCGGACTCAAGGAACACAAAATGGATGCGGAAGAAATCAAGCGCCGCGTTGACGAAGCATTGGACATGGTCAATCTGACCGAGTACGGCGACCGCAAGCCACGCGACCTTTCAGGCGGTCAGCGCCAACGCGTGGCCGTTGCGCGCGCGATTGCGAGCGATGCAGAAATTTGTCTGATGGACGAACCGTTGTCAAACCTTGATGCGCAGCTTCGCGGCAAGATGCGTTCCGAAATTCGCATGCTGCAGCAAAAACTTGGCCTGACCATGATTTACGTAACGCATGATCAAGTCGAAGCCATGACGATGGCAGATCGCATCATGGTTTTGCACGACAGCAAGATCCAGCAGATCGGCACTCCGCTTGAAATCTATAATCATCCGGCAAACACGTTCGTTGCCGAATTTTTCGGCACGCCGCGCATGAATCTGCTTGAAGCAACGTATGACGCTCGTTTGAATAAGCTGGTCGTTGATGAAAGCTTGGAATTTGACTGCGAAGACGGCATGGATCGCGATGATTACATCGTCGGCGTTCGCCCCTCTGGATTTTCCGTTGAAAAAGCAGCCGACCGGTCAAATGCCAGAGTCGTCAATGCTGAATATCTCGGCAATATGTCGATTATTGAGCTTGAACTTGACAATGGTGACGAAATCAGAGTGACCGTTGATGACGACATGAATCATGATTGGATGATCAATCAGCGCATGCTCGTCAAGCCGCAGGGGATTTTCTACATCTTTGACAAAACAGGGAAATTATTCGCAAAGGGAGGTTCTTCAAATGGAACAAGTCGATCAGAAGAAGAGTTTGTCGCAACAGCTGCACGATAAGGCTTCAAAAATCAGCATCGGGTACGATATCGAAGCACATGACAAGCATTATGCGCTGCTTTTTCTTGGACCTTCCCTTTTGATCTTGTCGGTCTTTGTTTTTTATCCGATGATCAAGACGGTTTGGATGAGCTTCTTTTTGACGAACAGTTTGGGCAAGCCGACCGTGTTCGTCGGATTGCAGAATTATATTGATTTGTTTACGTCAAGTGCTTATCTTAACAGCATGAAAGCCACGTTCATTTACGTTTTGTTCGTGTCGATTCTGACGATTGCCTTGGGATTGCTTCTGGCACAAGCCGCAAGCGCCAAACTGAAAGGCATCGGCTTTTTCAGAACCGCTTTTTCTGCCACGATGGGCGTGTCGGTTTCCGTCGCTGCTATTTTTTGGCTATTCATCTTCAATCCTTCGGTCGGGTTATTGAATAAGATTGCCGAATTTCTTCATCTGCCGGTGGTCAACTGGCTGACTCAGCCTGGCTGGGCAATGTTTGCCATCATCGTTTCGACCGTCTGGATGAATCTCGGGTTTACGTTTTTGATCTTGTTCGGAGCATTGCAGTCGGTGCCGGTGACGCTTTATGAGGCAGCGCGAATCGCTGGTGTTTCCAAGCGTTATCAGTTCTTTAAGATTACGATTCCGATGATTTCGCCAACGCTGTTTTTTGCGGTAATCATTACTTTGATCGATGCTTTCAAAAGTTTCGGACTGATCGACATGATGACGGCCGGCGGACCGAACAACACCACGAATCTTTTGGTCTATCGCATTTATCAAGATGCGTTCTTGAACGGCAACTATGCTCTTGCAAGCACGGAATCGGTCGTTTTGGCAATCATCATCGCCATCTTTACGCTGATTCAATTTAAATTCCTGGAAAAGAAGGTGATATACTGATGGAAGAAGTAATGTCGAAAAAAGAGCGCATCAGTCGCTACGTGGTTTTATGCCTGCTTTCGGTCTTTATCCTGACGCCGTTTGTTCTGGGGCTTTGGACGAGTTTCCTGCCAACGGCAGACATTTCGTCAGGCAGCTTGTTCAGCACTCATATTTCGCTTGACAACTACGTCAATGCCATGAAAAACACGGCAATTATCCGCTATTTGCTGAACAGTCTGGTGATTTCGGTTTTAACCACTGCATTTCAATTGATTTTCTGCTCAATGAGTGCCTATGCGTTCGTCTTTTTGAAATTCAGAGGCCGCAATTTCCTGTTCGGCCTGTTCCTTGCCACGATGATGCTGCCGTTTGAAGCAGAAGTCATTCCGAATTTTGCGACGATGCGTCAGCTGAATCTGCTTAACACTTATTCCGTAATGGTCGTGCCGTTTTTGACGTCTGCTTTCGGCACGTTCATGCTGCGTCAAAATTTCAAGCAGATGCCTGCTGAACTGAAGGAAGCTTCCGACGTTTGCGGACTTTCCCATTGGAAATTTTACACGAAAGTCACGTTGCCGTATGCCAAGATCAGTCTGCTGACCCTTGCCTCATACAGTTTCCTGAGCAGTTGGAATCAGTATCTTTGGCCGATGCTGACGACTTTTTCTGACAAATACAGACCGGTGCAGGACGGCTTGCGTCAGTTGCAATCCCAAGAAACGTTCAATGACTGGGGAATGATTCAGGCAAGTGCGGCAATTGTCGTGATTCCGACGCTGATAGTCTTGTTTATTGGACAAAAGTCATTTAAATCAGGCATTAATGAAGGGGCGGTCAAATAATGAAGATCAAAAAGATTGCAGTGGCATTGGGCGCTGCATTTTCCATCATGGCGTTTGCGGCAAATCCGGCGAACGTTTCTGCTTCCGAGCGCACGAAAATCGTGTTTTGGCATGAAATGACCGGTCCGGCGCAGGTCGAACTCAAGCGCTTGGTGAACGAATTCAACAAGTATCAGGACAAATATGAAGTTGAAGCGGAATTTGAAGGCGACTATAATGAAGCTGTGCAAAAAATTTTGAACACTCACGGAACGGATGCTTCGCCGGCGGTTTTCCAGGCAATGGATATTTCGAGCGCGCAGATGTACTACAGCAAGCATACGACGCCGGTTCAAAAGTTCATTGACGAGGACGGTTATGACGTCAGTCAGATTTCATCAGTGGCACGTGCCTTTTACTCAAAGGACGGCAAGCAGCTTTCGATGCCGTTCAACTCCTCGCAGCCCGTGCTCTACTATAACAAGACGCTGCTTAAAAAGCTCGGCATCACGCCGCCTCCGCTTGATCCGTCATATTCTGACGTCACGCGCGTTGCAAACGCAATCTATAAGAAATCAAATCATAAGATCAAGGGCATGAGCATCGAAATCTACGGCTGGTTCTTCGAACAGTTCCTGGCAAATGCAGGGGTGTGCATGGCAAACAAAGATGACGGCCATAACGGCGTCCCGACTGCGGTTGATTTCACGTCAGGCACTGCCGTCAATACGATGAAGTGGATCCAAAACGGACTCAAGCAGGGCAGTTTCATGAACTACGGCGCCGGGTCAAATGCTGGAACGAACGAAACGGCGGCATTTTTGTCACGGCGTTTAGGGATGTTCTTGCAATCGTCCGGGTCGATCACGCAGCTGACAACGGGAACGAAGGATGAAGTCGGCGTTTGCTACTATCCGCATGAGGACGGCAAAAAAGCCAACGGAGTCTCAATTGGCGGGGCTTCGCTCTGGATTTCAAATGACAAGTCCAAAGATGTTCAACGCGGCGCCTGGGAACTCGTCAAATATCTCTTGACGCCCGAATCACAGGCAAGCTGGCAGGCGCAAACCGGATATCTTGCCCTGAACAAGCAGTCGGCAGATCAGGATGTTTTGAAGAAGCTTTACAAGAAGATGCCGCAGGCAAAGATTCCGAGTCAGCAGCTTAACCGTACGACGCCAAACAAGGCGAACTCGGGCATTTTCATGCAGAATTTGGTTCAAAACCGTCTGTTGATCCAAACCGCAATGGAACAGATTTATGACGGAAAAGATGCCAGGACCGCCTTGACTGAGGCACAGACTTCAATGAACAAATACGTTGCATCAAATAACAAGGCTAACGGCTTTGACAAGTAAGAAGGATTTTTTTATGAAAATTGAAACGAAAATTTTTGGACACCGCGGCTATCCCGCAAAATTTGCGGAAAACTCGCTTGAAGGCTTTGAATACGCCTTGGAAAACGGTGCAGACGGAATCGAATTTGACGTTCACTTGACAAAGGATCAGGTTCCGGTCGTGATGCACGATGAAAAAATCAACCGCACCACCGACGGCAAGGGAAACATCAAGGATTACACGCATGAGGAGCTGCAGCAGTTTCATCTGGAAAACGGCGAAACGATTCCGGACTTAAAGGACGTGTTTGAGTTGATTGAAAAACACGATGCTTTGGCAAACCTTGAATTCAAGACTGACAAATATGAGTACCGGGGGATTGAGGAGATCGTTCTCAACATGGCCAGAGAATACGAGTTCAAGCATCCGCTCATCTATTCATCGTTTAATCTGCAGACAATGCTGAGATGCCTTGCGATTGATAAAGATCTTGATTGCAACTGGCTTGTGGACAAAAAAATTTCCGACCCGGAAAAAGTCGTTTCGGACAACGGACTTTCCGGCATCCATCCCAATGAATATCATGATTTTGACGGCGTTCAGCGCATTTGGACGATTGATGATGAAAAAGAAGCAAAAGAATTGATGGAAAAAAATGTTGCCGGCATTTTCACGAATGATTTTGTTAAAATGAATGAGCTAAGAACAAGGTGTGAAGCCGAACGGTCATGACCCCGTACGCTCATGAGCCCGTACGCAACTGAATATTGATTAAAATTCGTGCCGTGATGGCGCGAATTTTTTTCTTTTTTGGGCAGCGCGCCAAGATTTCACTTAATTTTACGGACAAAGAGCCAATTTTTGCTAATTTGTCCGTAAGCAAAACGCATTTTACGGACAAACCGGCCATTTCCAGCGATTTGTCCGTAAATTTTTGACCATTATGATGAGGATTTACGGACAAATCCGGCTTTTTGGAGCATTTGTCCGTAAAAACTGGTCCGAAACGTCTGAATTTTTACGGACAAACGGCCGTTTTTGCCCATTTTGTCCGTAATCGGCATTTTTCGGGAAGGCCATTTACGGACAGAGTGCCCATTTTCATCGATGTGTCCGTAAACGACGATGATTTTGCCAAATGCAGTGCTGCACATCACCTGCTCAATCACTGCACCTGACTTCGATTACGGGCAAAAAGCCGCTTTTTGAGATCTGCCCGTAAAATCTTGCCGTACCCCAAAGATTCTGCAAAATCAAGAAACTTCAAGGCGTCAATTTTTGCACCGGCACTGAATTTTTAAGAAGGTTCTAAAACTAGGTATGCACGTCCAAATGAAGCATCGTTCGCAGCCCCGAAAGCAGAACAAAATAAAAAATGTTCTGCCGCTGTCACCAAAATCAGAACATAATTCTTTGCAATGTCGTCAAAACTGGCTTATAATTTCTTAGAATAAGACGAAAGCGAGGAACAAGCGATGCTGACGAATTGCGACAATTTCCGCGACATGGGCGGAATCAAAACGCACGATGGTCATGTCTTAAAGGAGAAGAAAATCATCAGAAGCGGGAAACTCAGCGATCTGAACGATGATGATGTTGTTTTTCTTGAAAAATACGGTTTGAAACATGACGTTGATTTCAGATCCATGTCTGAACGAAAAAATGAGCCCGATCGAATTCCGGCAAGCGTAAGCTATCACTTCGCACCGGTTTTTCCCGTTGACGAAACGAGGAGCGGGAACGACAAATGGGAATCAAGGCGCAATTACTACGTTGATGAGCAAGCGGCATTCAAAGATATGCTGGATGCCTACAACGATATTGTTTTGCAGGATTGCGCCAAAAAAGCGTATCGCGAATTTTTCGATGTTTTGCTTGCAAACGACAAAGACGACGAATCGGTTTTGTTTCATTGTTCTGCCGGAAAGGACAGAACAGGGATGGGGGCCGTCTATCTGTTAACGGTGCTTGGCGTTGATGAAACGGTGATTCGAGCTGATTACCTGGCATCCAACAAGTACCTGAGAGGACAGCAGAAAAAAGAAGAGGTCCGTGCCTTGCAAAAAGGCGAAATTTTTGCCAAGAATATTTTTAATTTGGGCTCTGTTTCCGAGCATTATTTGGATTGTGCGCTCGGTACGATGGCTCGTGAATACGGAAGCCTTGGCGAATATTTGGAAAAAGAGCTGAAGCTTAGCGCAAATGAACAAGAAGATTTGAGAAAAATTTATTTGAAGTAGGCTTTTGCCCGTTGAATGTGACGTTCAGCGGGTCTTTTTTAATTAAATGCAGAGCTTGCTTACGACAGTTAAAACCTGGATGCTTTTCCGGAATAACCGTGTCCGACAGAGAATTCTGAAATCTGAATATTCATAGAAAGATTACATTCGACTAATGAAAATCAGGGTGGAAACTTTTGATTTTAAGAGAAAGGGTATGAAATTAAGAAAGCTGTTGCTGATTTTGAAACGGAAAACAGGACCATTGAAGCAGTTAAGTGCGACAAGGTCCTGTTTTTTAGTGTTTAATAAAGGTCCAGGCGCCGATCTTTAAAGACCGGGATGTTTCCTCTCGCCTTGTCGACGAGCGAAAGGTCAAGGATTGCCGAAACGATCTCTTCTTGTCCGCTGCATCCGTTTGCGATTATTTCTCCAAACGGATCGATGATCAGGCTATGTCCGTTAAAATGATCGTTTGGAGCATCACCGACTCGATTGGCTGCGACAACAAAGGCCTGATTTTCGATTGCGCGCGCACGAAGCAGAATCTCCCATTGCTTGATGCGGACGTCAGGCCACTGAGCGGAAACGAACAGGATTTTTGCACCGGAAGACATCAGTTTGCGTTCCCATTCCGGAAAACGAATGTCGTAGCAGATGACGCAGCTCGATTTTATGCCATCGATTTCAAAACTGCTCTCAGAATTTCCCGGAGCGATAAACCGGTCTTCCTGCATGAGTCCAAAGAGATGAACCTTGTCGTATTCGTTGATCAGCTGCCCTTTTCTGTCAAAATCATAAGCGGTGTTCCAAAATTTGCCTTGGCGTTTGACGGCACAAGAGCCTCCGACGATATTGACGTCATGTTTTTTGGCAAATGCAGAAAGGAAATTCTTTGTCCGCTCGCCGTTTTCGTCTGCCAGTTCGTCAAGTTGGTCCAACGCATAGCCTGTATTCCACATTTCCGGCAAAACGATGACGTCCGGATGATTGGCCAAGGCTTTTTGCAGAGCATTTGCCGTTCGTTCATAATTTTTGGAAACATTTTCATAAGCAATATCGATTTGTGCAATGCTTACTTTCACTTTTACACCTCATTTCATTCTAATCTATGTAATAATCATAGCACATCAGCGTTTCAAAGAAACAATCTTTCTTAAAAAGATTTTGAGACAATGGAAACAGAGTGCGGGATTTCAAAAAACATTGCAAAAAAATTAGAAAAAAATATTGACAATTAATTTTTTTATAAATATAATAGCATTAATCAAACCGACAAAGGGAATAAAGTACAAAGGAGTGGTTGAAATGAATTGTGACATGAATAAAAAACATAAATCGTTTCAGTACGCTTCGCTATTTGCCCGTCTAATTATTATCAAGGATTCAGGGATGTAAAAATTAAGATTTTTATGTTGCTGAGTCCTTGTTTGAGTGTAGTTGGATGAGGGCTCCCGGGATTAAAAAGCCTTCGTCCATTTAGGATGAAGGCTTAATTTTTTTCTTAATCGGTGAGAATCAATATCAGGATCATCAAACGAAGGGATTGGGATGTTTTATGAAAATGAAGAAAATGGCAGGCTTTGCGGCTGCAGCAATGATGTGTTCAGCATTTATGGCAGGATGTACGGCCAAATCAGCAGCTTCCAAAGGAAATCAAGCAGGCGACACGATTAAAATCGGCGTCAACATGGAACTTTCCGGTGCTGCGGCAGGTTACGGCCAACAAGAAAAGAACGGGATCGAATTGGCCGTTCAGGAAATCAATGCAAAAGGCGGCGTCAACGTCAACGGCAAAAAGAAGAAAATCAAGGCAATCTATCGCGACAACAAGAGTTCGACTTCAACCAGTGCTTCCGTTGCGGCTCAATTGACTTCTCAGGACAAGGCTGTCGCATTGATCGGACCGGCAACGACAAATGCCGGTACGGCAACGATTCCAACGGCAAACAAAGCAAACGTGCCATTCCTTTCGGCATCGGCAACGGCACCAGACTTTACGCTTGACAAGAAAGGCAAGGTTCAGCCTTATGTCTTCCGTGCATGCTTTAAAGACGATTACCAAGGGATTACGGCTGCCAAATTTGCTTACGATACGCTGAAGGCAAAGAAAGTGGCAATTTTGGCAGACAATTCCAGTGATTATGGCACTGGCATCACAAAGGCCTTTAAGAAAGTATTCAAGGGCCAAGTCGTTGCTACACAGTACTTCCAAGCAGGCGACAAGGACTTCAATTCGATTTTGACATCCATCAAGAGCAAGAATTTTGATGCGCTCTACATTCCTGCATACTATACGGAATGTGGCACAATCATCAAACAGGCTCGCGAAGCCGGCATCAAGCAGCCAATTTTGGGTGCTGACGGCATGTCTGACGACAAGATGATCAAGATTGCCGGAAACGCAAACTCATCAGACATTTATTACACGACACCGTTCACGGCTCTTTCAGCCGCAACGAATCCGCTTGTTTCCAAGTTCAACAAGGCATACAAGGCAAAATTCGGTGAAGATGCACCAACGTTTGCTGCCTTGGCATATGATTCGGTTTACATGGTCAAGAAAGCCGTCGAAACTGAAAAATCAGCTGATTCCGTCAAGATTCAAGCAGGTCTTGCAAAGCTCAAGAACTTCAAGGGCGTTACGGGCAACACGACAATGGATGCTAAGCACAATCCTCAAAAATCGATTACGATCGTTAAGTTGGAAAACGGCAAATCAGTCAAGGGTTATGTAGTCAAGTAAAAGACGCAGGCCGCAGGTGAATTTCTTGCGGCCTTTTGTCAATAATTCAGAAATTAGGGAGGAATAGCTGATGTCGACATTTTTGCAACAGCTGATCAACGGCCTTTCTCTCGGAAGCATTTATGCCCTGCTGGCTTTGGGTTATACGATGGTTTACGGGATTATCAAGCTGTTGAATTTTGCTCACGGTGACGTATACATGCTGGGAGCGTTTTTCGGATATTACACGATTAAGTGTTTGCACTTGGGTTTCTTTGGCGCGCTTATCTCGTCGATGGTCTTTTGCGCACTGGCCGGTGTTTTGGTTGAAATCATCGCCTATAAGCCACTGTTGAATTCTCCGCGGATTACGATGCTGATCACCGCAATCGGTGTTTCGTACTTCCTTGAAAACGGGATGACTTATCTTTTCACTGCGAACACGAGAAACTTTCCGCAGGTAATCAAGCGCGTCTCGTATGATTTGGGACCGGTTCAGGTTTCAAACATTCAGCTTTTAATTTTTATCACGACGATCATATTGCTGATTTTGCTTCAGGTGATCGTTCAAAAAACCAAGATGGGTCGTGCCATGAGAGCCATGGCCGTTGACCCTGATGCGGCAGCTTTGATGGGAATCAATGTCAGCGGAACGATTGCATTTACGTTTGCGATCGGTTCAGCTCTTGCGGGCGCTGCCGGTGTTTTGATCGGGATGTACTATAATTCGATCGATCCGATGATGGGACTTACTCCTGGCATCAAGGCCTTCGTTGCGGCTGTTTTGGGCGGCATTGGATCAATTCCCGGCGCCGCAATCGGTGGCATCGTCATTGGTTTCCTGGAAACGATGTTCCAAAGCATCGGTCTTTCAGCATATAAGGATGCGGCCGTATACGCCGTTTTGATCATCATTTTGCTGGTTTTGCCGTCAGGGTTGTTCGGCAAGAGAACGATCGAGAAAGTGTAGGTGATTATCATGAAAGCAAATTTGAAATCAAATCTCAGCTGGCTTTTGCTCATGGTAGTCGGCTTTGTTTTAATCAACTTTTTGGTTATGATCGGAGTAATCGATTCTTTTACTGAGAATATGCTCGTGACGATCGGAATAAACATCATTCTGGCAGTCGGCTTGAACCTTGTCATCGGTTTTTCAGGTCAATTTTCGCTCGGACACGCTGGATTCATGGCAATCGGCGCATATGCGACAGGAATCATGACGCTTGGAGGTTTTGACAGTTTCGGCGGTTGGATCGTTTCGGTTCTCGTCGGGATGGCGATTGCGGCCGTTGTCGCGATTATCGTCGGAATTCCTTGTTTTAGGCTCAGCGGAGACTACCTTGCGATTGCAACGATGGGTGCGGCTGAAATCGTTCGAATTGTTTTAAATAACATGAAGATTACGAACGGTCCTGCCGGCTTGTTCAATATTCCTCAGTATACGACCTGGCCGCTGGTTTACGTGTTGACTTGTCTGACGACGATCGTAACGGTAAACTTTATTCATAGTCGCGGCGGACGTGCGGTCATGTCCGTTCGTGACAACGAAATTGCCGCAGAAGCAATGGGAATCAACACGACTCGCTGGAAGCTGGCTGCCTTTGTTTTGGGTGCGGTCACGGCCGCCATTGCCGGCTCGCTAAGTGCCAGCTATATTCAGACGATTGCTCCTTCCAATTATGGCATCATGCAGTCCGTTTCGATTTTGATCATCGTTGTTTTAGGCGGAATGGGAAGCATGACCGGGACGTTTGTTGCCGCAGTCGTTTTGGGAATTTTGGACACCGTTTTGCAAAGTTTCGGCGTATTGCGCATGGTGATTTATGCCATTGTTTTGATTTTGATGATGGTCTTCAAGCCAAGCGGCCTGATGGGAACGAACGAATTATCGTTTGCCAGAATCTTCAATCATAAAAAAGCTGACAAAGGGGAGGCGAAGGCATGACGACACCTATTTTGGATGCAAAAAAACTTACGCAAAAATTTGGTGGCCTGACAGCCGTTGACAACGTCAGTCTTCATGTCGGCGTTGACGAATTGGTTGCTTTGATCGGGCCGAACGGTGCCGGTAAGACGACGCTTTTCAACATGCTGACGGGCGTGAATGCGCCGACTGAAGGAGACGTTTATCTTGCCGGAGAAAAAATTACCGGTAAAAAGGCTTATGCCGTGGCTCAAATGGGAATTTCCAGAACGTTTCAAAATATTCGTCTGTTCTCTGACATGACGGTTTTGGAAAACGTATTGACTGCTTTGACGAATCACTATAAGGAAAATTTTGTTTCGTCCGTTCTTCGTTTGCCGAGCTATTATAAAACAGAAGCTGCAATGAAAGAAGAAGCAATGAAATTGTTGAACGATTTTGGGTTGGCTTCTGTGGCCGAAAATCGTGCCGGCAATCTGCCTTACGGTGCTCAGCGCAGGGTTGAAATCGTTCGGGCGCTTGCAACGCGTCCGAAAGTCATCTTTTTGGATGAGCCTGCTGCCGGAATGAATCCGGAAGAAACGGCGGATCTGACTCGTTTGATCAAAAAGATCCAATCAGAATATCATACCGCGGTTTTGCTGATTGAACACGACATGTCGCTTGTCATGAATATCGCGGAGCGAATCTACGTGCTTGATCATGGTCATCTTTTGGCAGAAGGAACGCCAAAAGAAATTCAGGATAATCCTGAAGTTATCAAAGCTTACTTGGGAGGTGACGCTGATGCCGATGCTTGAAGTTAAAAATCTGTCAGTGAATTACGGAGCGATTCAAGCTGTCAGAAACGTCAGCTTTCAAATCAACAAAGGCGAAATAGTGACTTTGATCGGTGCAAACGGTGCCGGAAAATCAACGATTGTCAAAACGATTTCCGGAATTTTAAAGCCTAAGAGCGGTGAACTCGTTTATGAAGGCACTCATCTTGAAAAATTAAAGCCGAATAAAGTCGTGGCGAAGGGCATTTCTCAAGTTCCGGAAGGACGACACGTGTTTGAGGAAATGACCGTTCGCGAAAATCTTTTGATGGGGGCTTACCTGCGCAATGACAGAGACGGCATCCAAGAAGATTTTGAAAAGATGTATCAGCGCTTTCCTGTCTTGAAAGAACGTGAAAAACAGGACGCTGCTACGCTTTCCGGGGGCGAACAGCAGATGCTCGTAATGGCCAGAGCGTTGATGGCACGTCCCAAGCTGATTTTGTTGGACGAACCTTCAATGGGACTTTCTCCGATTTACATTCAGGAAGTCTTTAAAATCATCGAAACGATTCGTGATCAGGGGACAACTGTTCTTTTGATCGAACAAAATGCCAAACAGGCATTGTCAATTGCCGATCGTGGGTATGTTTTGGCTTCCGGCGAGGTCAAGATGACCGGAACTGGTAAAGATCTGCTTGACGATCCAAGCGTTCAAAAAGCATATTTGGGCGGCTGATTGCAGCTTGGCGAAATTGGCAAAAAACTGTGCTTAAAATTTAAAAAACGGATGAGGTTTGGAAAACTATGCCTCAATTAAAAACCCGAATGACTTGCAACTGCTTGCAAATCATCTGGGTTTTTGCGTATGCATGACAACCTTCTGTTATGATGCAGCTGACAAAAAAGAGTTCATTCAACAGGGGGGTGTCATTTACGGGCAAATTTCAAAAATTGTTGTTTTGCCCGTACTTCCGTTTTGGCGCATTGATTTAGCGAGCGATGCGAAGCACTGCATTTTGCAAAAAGAGTTTCATGCATCAAAATTAAGAAAATGCCGGACAAAACCTGCCGAAAGTCGACGGTCTTTGTTCGGCCTTTAATTCAAGAGGGAACCGGGGCTTTTTCAAAGACCTTGAATCAATGGTTAATCAAATCAAAATTCCATTGCAATGATCGATCTCATGCTGAACGATTTGAGCATTGAAGTCATCGAGTTTTTGTCGCTGTTTTACGAAATTCTCATCCAGATAAGTTACTTCGATATGTTTGAAACGTTTAGCAACGCGTTTTCCTTCAAGGCTCAAGCAACCTTCTTCAGCAGTATAAGGCCCGAATTTTTTGGTTATTTCGGGATTGATCATTAAAACGGGAAAAGGTCCGAAGAAACAGGCAATGATGCGCTTGTTGATACCAATCATATTGGCGGCCATTCCGACGCAGGAATTTTGGTGGGCCTTGAGCGTATCAATCAGATCTGATGCCGTCTGAAGGTCTTTTTTTGAAGCTGTTGTCGATTTTTTGCGGAGAATTTCAACATCCTTGTTGATAGGCTTTATCAAGATAAGATCATCCTTTCTTGTTCAATATGAAAAAAATGTTTGAAATAAAGTTGCTTTTTTTTGTTTTCATAGACAATTGTTAATTATATGTGACTATACTATAATTTAATAGTGATCGTTATTAATGTCAATTAGTTGTTTTTTTGGGGGGCTTGAGATGATTAAAGCCGGCTTTAAGAGAATGATGATTCTTTTAGCTGTGATGGCAGCGTTTTTTGCGATGGCAAATGGCAACGCTTCAGCAGATGAGACATCTTCTCAAAATTCAAGCACGGTCGTGTATTCTGCGCTTGAAAATGCGGTTTCTAAAGATGCGCAACAGGAATATCATAACAGGGATGCATATGGCAAAGCATCTGATGAAAAGAAGAAAGCTTTGCAAGATGCAATCGACTATGGAAAGCAGATTCTTGAAAATAAAGGATCGCAACAAGATGTTGACGTTGCATTGGAACAAATCAATACTTGTCTGAACAATTTGGGAGGAAAACCCGAAAGTTTGCCGCATACAGGGGCAGGCAAAGCTAAATCGGGCAAGCAACGAGTTTTGAAATCATCTGAAAAACTTGCATCGGCATCAAGATGCAAGTCGGTTTTTAAAACGATTTTTTGGGGAGTCATAACGCTTGGTGCTTTGGGGGTAATTGCTTTCAGCATTATAAAGCAGCTTTGCGTGAAAAGGGAATCAAATGATTAGGTAGACGAACGGTTCTGAGGGAGAACTGTTCTTTTTTTTTATTTGATTAAGAAATGCTTTCAGAATCTGTTAAGGATTGACTGTCAAAATAAAAATCGTTATAACTTGCAAGATTGAATGATGGTGTATAAAATACAGTAAAAGAAATATGAGGTTTGAAAAAATGCGCAAAGGAAAAATTTTGGTTGTTGAAGATGACAGCGACATCAGAGAAGGCGTCAGGATTCTGCTCGAAAGCGAAGAGTATGAAGTCATCGAAGCCGAAAATGGCGTTGTCGGGCTAAAATTGCTCGATGAGACGATTGATTTGGTTATTTTGGATATCATGATGCCTAAATTGAACGGTCTGAAAGTCTGCGAAGAAATCCGCAAAACTTCCAACGTGCCCGTACTTTTTTTAACTGCAAAGTCACAAGAATCAGATAAGCTGCTTGGATTGATGGTTGGAGGAGACGACTATCTTGCAAAGCCTTTTTCATATGCCGAACTGCTCGGAAGAGTCAAGGCCTTGCTCAGACGTTACCAAGTTTATCAAGGAAAGAGCACGAACGAAAACGAAGCGGAAAAAATTATCGAGATCGGTTCGATCAAACTCAACACTGCATTTAATGAAATCGTTGCGGACGGAAATAAAGTTGAAGTTTCTGATTTGGAGTACAAGATTTTACGTTTGATGATGCAGCATCCAGGCAAGATTTTTTCGACACAAAACATCTATGAAAGCGTTTGGCGCGAACCTTATTTTTATACCTGCGGAAATACGGTAATGGTTCACATCAGAAAGCTGAGGACAAAAATCGAGCCTGATCCTCAAAAACCGCAGTATATCAAGACGGTTTGGGGAAAGGGGTATCGTTTTGAAGATGCGACAGTGGATTAAAAGGAAGCTGGAAAACAGAAAAAACAAAAAAACGACGATTTATATGGAACTGCTTAAACTGTTGATTCTTTCATTTGTCATTTCGTTCGCTTTTTTAATCGTTGTTGACAGAGTAACCGGCAATCTTGTTGACGAATATTATGACAGCATTGATTACGAGGAGCGTGAAACGAATCGCTATGCGCGGCAGTTCCAGAATTATATTGAAAAAAACGATTTGAAGTCGACCGACAAAAAGAAACTTGACAAATGGGTGCTGAAAAAAAGAGTGCTGTTGATCGCAATCTATAAGAAAAACCGCATCGTGTACAATTGCAGCGGCGTCAGTGCCTCTGCGCTTGAAGACCAGGATGATTGGTCGGCCAAGCCGTATAAGCTGAAATTTGCAGATGGCAAGGCCTCGGTATATATTCAAGGCGTTTATTCTTACGAATTGTATTATTATGCCGAAATCTTTTCGATTATTTTGACGTTCGTCGTCTTTTTCAGCATCGTCATGATCGGAATCAGGCGCCGGATGAAATATATTCGTCAGCTTAGCAATGACATCAAAATTCTGGAAGCAGGGAACCTCGACTACGAGATTCAAGCCAAAGGCAAAGATGAGCTTTATGAACTGGCGTTAGGGCTGGATGACATGCGAAAATCGCTGAAAAAACAGTTTGAAGTCAAAAATGAAGTCATGAAGGCCAATTCGAAGATGGTCACGGAGATGTCGCATGATATCAGGACGCCTTTGACGTCAATCATGCTTTATTCAGAGATTCTTCGTTCTGGAAAATGCAGGGATGAAGACCAGTTTCAAGGCTACCTCGAAAAAATAGACAAAAAAACCAAACAGCTCAAAGTCATGTCTGACAGATTATTTAATTATTCTTTGATTAACGTTGATCAGAAAATTCAGCTTGAAAAGCGCGGGACGCTGGAGCAGATTTTCTTCGATCCGTTGTCTGAGATGTGCGGTTATTTAGAGCAGCAAGGTTATCAGATCAAACCGGTGTTTTTATTTAAAGATACGGAAATCAAAGTTCATGATGCCTATATTTCAAGAATTATCGACAACGTTACTTCAAACATCGTCAAATATGCCGATCCTGAATTTCCGATCGTAATTCGTTCTTTGTATGTGGAAGACGATTGCGGCATCGTATTGGAAAACGTCGTTAAGGAACATACCGAAAACGAAGAAAGCACGAAGATCGGTCTTTCGAATATCAAAAAGATGATGGGCAAGATGTGCGGAGAGTGCCGAATAGAAGAAAGAAACAATTTGTTTATAATGACTTTGTTGTTTAAAAAAGAAAGAAAATAGAAGAGATTGGGAAGATTATCGTTTCTCGAAACCTCTTCTTTTTCTTTGCTTTTTGAAGATTGAACGTCAAATTTATTGTGAATCATCAAAAGAAATTCTGAATTTCCGGGCAAATGGGGAAAATGTTTAAAAATAAATAAAATTATTTTGATTTAAAGAAACTATACTGGACAAGATAGTTTTGTGATATCATTTAATGCATATAATTATTAGCAAATATATTACTAATTTTAGATAATATTCCTGTTTTGTTTTGAATATTTTGGAATGAAAAGTGAATTATTTTTTGCGAGAAGGTTAAAAACAATTAACATAAAACCGATATAGGATAGAGTCTGAATAAAGGTAATTTTATTTGGCAAATTAAGTGATATGGAGTTATAAATATGCATGGAGATGTAAAAAGAATACAGTTTTATTTAATGGGATTGGCAATCGTCATCATAACTGTATTGCAGCTTTTGCTGATTGCTCTTAATCGAGGCGCAATTATTGAAAACGAATGGAAGCGACTCGAAAATTATGCCTGGAATGTCAAGATTAAAAGCATCGACTATAACGTCAAGGGCGGTAAGACGATCATTTCGATCGATAAGAACAAGGCTGACATGATGCAAAGCGAAGCTGACGGCGTGTCATTGGGGATAGTGCAACGAAAAGAAAAATATAATGAAACGCTGTTTGATGGGTTCGACGCAAAAGATAAGCAAAAAGTTCTTGACGGAAAATTTGTCAGGAAAACGAGCTTGGCAGATAACCGGCATATTTTTAAGCTGTATCAGCCGTTGTACAGCCTTAAGGGCGATGTGATCGGAATCATCAGTGCAATGGATCAATCCGGATATTATGACGAACTTTTAGGTGAGATAATTTTGAACATATTCAAAGTTGATTTTACGGCGATCTTTATTTTCGGAATCGTTTTTGCAGTATACGTTCAAAAAAAGAGGGCACGAATCAGAAAATTTCAATATTTGCACTAAATTGCAGTTTAGGGGCTGTCATGGAATTTTTTGCATATTTAAAATGTTTGATGCATCAGACATTTTGATAATTTATGACGATAAAGCATCGAAAAAAACGTTTTCTTTAATATTTTTTTAATAAAAAGCATTTATTATGAAGAGTAAAAATATTATACTAGAGTTGTATTCAATTATAAAGATCAATTTGTGGATAGAAAGAGATGGATTTGTTTATGGCTGAAGAAAATACACAAGCTGCAGAGATGGTAAATGGATTAATCAAGCGTTCACAACATGCTCAAGCAATTTTATCAACGTTTACTCAGGAACAAGTTGACAAAATTTGTGAGGCAATCGCAAAAGCCGGTAAAGAACACGCTCAAGAACTTGCGCAGGCTGCCGTTCAAGAAACGCGTCGTGGCGTCGTGGCTGACAAGGTTACGAAGAATATTTTTGCCAGCGAATGCATTTGGGAAAGCTTAAAGGATGTAAAGACAGTCGGCGTCGTCAGCGAAGACGAAGACAAAGGTCTTGTTTCAATCGCTGAACCAATGGGCGTCATTGCCGGCGTGACGCCAGTGACGAACCCGACTTCAACCGTCATTTTCAAATCTATGATTGCTCTTAAGACACGCAATACGATTGTCTTTGGGTTCCATCCGCAGGCTCAAAAGAGCTGCGTAATGGCAGGCAAGTTGGTTGAAGCTGCTGCTGAGGCTGCAGGTGCGCCAAAAGACAGCATTTTATGGATTGAAGAACCTAGTCTTGAAGCAACGACGGCTTTGATGCATAATCCAAACGTCAGCTTGATTCTCGCAACGGGCGGTCCAAGCATGGTCAGTGCCGCATATTCTTCCGGCAAGCCTGCTTTGGGCGTCGGCCCCGGCAACGGTCCGGCTTATGTTGCCGAAAGTGCAAACGTTACAAAGGCAATCGATGACATCGTGACGTCAAAGACCTTTGACAACGGCATGATTTGTGCTTCCGAAAACTCAATCGTCGTTGATGCTTCAATCTATGATGAGGTCAAGGAATTGCTCAAGGGTCATGGAGCATACTTCTTGAACGATGAACAAGTGCCTGAATTCAGCAAGGCATTTATCGATGAAAAGCGCGGCACTGTTCGCGGTATGTTGGCCGGCAAGAGCGCCAAGGAAATCGCAACGTTGTGCAGCCTTGAAGTTCCGGCTGACACGCGCATCATCGTTGCAGAACTTGACGGCGTCGGCAGGGAATACCCGCTTTCAGCTGAAAAGCTGTCACCTGTTTTGAGCATGTACAAGGCAAAAGATGCCAAGGAAGCATTCTTCATTTGTCAGCAATTGCTTGATTACGGCGGACGCGGTCATACTGCTGCCATTCATTCCGAAGATCATAACCTGATCGTTAAATTTGCCATCGAAATGACGGCTTGCCGCATCCTGGTCAACACACCGTCAGCACTTGGCGGCGTTGGCGGTCTTTACAACAACTTGACGCCATCGTTGACGCTTGGTACCGGGACATACGGCGGCAATGCCGTTTCTCACAACATTACGGCAACGGATCTGCTCAACATGAAGACGGTCGCATTCCGTCACGAAACGGACTTTTTAAAGAGCTTGAACTAAAATAACGAGAGACTGGGAAAAAAATCTGTCTTAAATTTGAAACACGTATGATTCATAGTTGTGGTCATACGTGTTTTTGTTTTGGACAAACATCTGTCAGGAACTCAAACTCAGGATATAACGGGGAAAGTAGACCGGAATTCTGGATTTTGTCGAAAATAGTCTACCTTGTCAACCAGATTTTGTATTCACAAAATATCTTCGCAATGCTATAAAATGAAACTATACCAATGCAGCTGAATCTATCATTCCCACCTTCGTTTCCGTCTAACGTTGCGTGACATCCACCGTTGATTCGCAAAGCTCGAACGCGCTGCGACCTAACTGGGTTTCACCTCGCAGCCCGTTCCGCCCAGGTACTCTCACTTGGCAGGCTCGCCTGCTGGCGTTCGAGCAGGCCTGGTGCTCGCGGGCTAAGCGCTCGGTTCCACACCTTGTCTCTGTCGCGCGCTCCACGACTTTGCCCGGTTGCGGGTTGACATCACAATGCTTACCCGCCGGAAACTACGGCTGGAGGGTGTGGATTCAGAGAGGCTGACTCCCAATTAACCTGCTCATTTACGAAAGAAGGCCTTGAAATGCTCATGGACAACACTCTTGAACTCCTTGGCATCACTGACTCCAACATCAAGATTACCAGATTCAGCGCAGAATCCGTCAACGGTGAGAAACGCAACGTCATCGAGGCACGGCTGACCTACAATGTGGACAGATTCCCCCTGAAAAGGTTGTCAGGAACGGATCTAAGATACTGCACACGCGCCTTACGGAGTTTCACCAGGAACGCTTTGAAATGGAGCTGTACAAGCAGCGCTATCTCTGTAAGGAATGCCTGAAAACATGGAGTGCACGGACTGACATTGTCGAAGAAGGTCACACATTTTCGCATCAGCTGAAGCGAAGCGTCCTGCACATGGCACGGGAGAAAATTAAAATGGGACCGGATTATCCGATCCCATTATCTTTAATTATTGTTCAAAGATTTGATTGGCAAGCGTTCGATTGCGTTCATGAGGAACAGCAAAACGATGACTTCAATCGGCCAGCTGATGATTTCTTTTGGAAGTCGCTGAGCCAAAAGGCCATACAAGGCGCCTGCCGTCTTGGTCTGGAAGTACATCAAAAAGATCCACATCGTGTTGAAGAACACGTTTGAAATCAGGATCTGAAAGAAAGTGTATATTGCCAGACGCTGCCAGGTAATTTCCTGACGGTGCAAAAATAATCCGGCGATAACGCCCGTGACAAATGCAGAGAAGGTAAATCCGATAAAGAATGACGATCCGGTTGAAAAAACGGTGTTGCTGATCAGGTCGTTCAAAACCAATGCAACCCCACCAAGCCACGGACCGAGGAAATACCCGATCATTGCGGTACCGATAAAGCCTAATCCGACCTTGACGACGTTTTCGGGACCAACCGACAGTTTTGACAGGCAAAGCTGAATCGCAATCAGCAATGCGCCAAAGGTCAAGGTTCGAGTCGTCAGTTTAGGACTGCTCCATGTAAGTTTTGTCATTAGATAAACATCTCCCTAAAGTTTATTGGGGGAGACAAGCACCAAAAATTATGAAATTGTAATTATGGTGAATGCGGAAGAACCACGCAGGCCAATGACAGGACCTTTCTGCTGACGTTCACATTCCGTTCCGTCAGCCCTTGACGCAGAACTTCCTACCCCTGTAACGAATAATATACCATAGATCGGGTGCAAAATCCACTATGAAACACGAATGTTACTGAAAAACTTGACGGTTATCGTTCACTTATATCCGGATGTGGTCACGGACGCAGGAAAATGACGTTGTCGCTTATTTCCCTGAATTTGTCATCGTGAGAAACGACAATCACGGTCTTGCCGCAGTCCTTCAAGGCGGAAATCCTGTTCATGACGAAATCTCTGTTCCTTGAATCAAGTGACCCGGTCGGCTCGTCGGCCAGGACAAGTCTTGAAGGCTTGAGAAGGACGCGTGCCAGGGCCACCCGCTGCTGTTCTCCGCCTGAAAGGTTGTATACATGGGTGTTCAGTGGTTTGTCGAGTCCGGTCTGTTCAAGTGCCTGCAGCATCCGGATGTTCTTCTCCTTTGTGCTCAGATGCGAATACTGCAGGCCTATCAGGAGGTTCTGCCTGATTGTACGACTTTCCATGAGTCCGAAGTTCTGAAACAGGAAGGAAATCTCATTACGACGCAGAAGCATGGCCTTCCTGCTGTCGGTTCCGGGAATCCTTCTGCCGAAGAGGCGGACTGTTCCGGACTCGAAGTTCTCCAGCAGGCCGATGATGTTAAGAAGAGTCGACTTGCCGCTGCCGCTCGGACCGAAGACGGTTGTGATTTTGTGTGCGGGAATGGACAGGGAAAAGTCTGAGAAGACCTGTTTTTTGCCAAATGACTTGCACATTGATGATATTTCGACGATGTTTTCATTCTCCATTGAGTACTCCCCCCATTTCCTTTTTTTCGAGATGTTTGATGGTCATCATGTTGATGACCAGTTCGGTGACGGCAGTGCCGATGAGCAGGATGATGTTAAGCGAGTTGAACATGTCCTGCCGGAAGAGAAAGGCAATCATTACGGCGTATTGCAGGGCAAGCAGTGCGGCAAGACCGCGGCATGCCCTGACTGAAGTGAATCCCAGGGCTCTCTTCAGGATGATTTCGCGCTTGAATGCCTTGAAGAACAGCAGGGCTGTATAACCTGACATGGAAAGCGTCAGTAACGTTCCCGCAAGGAAAAGCAATAAGTCTTCCCTCAAATCTCCCAGCTCCATTCTCATGTCCTCTTCCTTGAGGTCGCTGATTCTTACAAGCTGACGGTAATTGTCATCCATGTCGTGTCTTCTGAGCAGAGGTTCGATGGAAGAGTACGTTTTCGAAATCGATTTGCCGACCGGAATCTTCAGACAGTCATTTTCGCCCTCGCCGTTCATGATGTTTCTGCTGATGGGGGTGGAATTTTCGTAGGTCATGACAAATACAGTGTCCCTGTTCATGAGCTTTCCGTCATTGAAGTTCCTGAAATTCCTGTTTCCTGAAGGAACAGTGTGGTAAATCTTTATCTTCGGTACATGCCCCAGTTCCTTCTTGGCATTGCGCCTGACATACCTGAGCAGTCCTCTGGTGAAGCCCTGCCTGTTTTCGGGTATGCAGAGAATGATTCTGTCATCGTTGTCCGAGACCCTGATTCTCCTGCCCCTGCTGTCATACAACGGGAATTGTTTAAGATAATTGGGATTGACGCTGACGAATCTTATTTCCTGCGGAACGTCTTCAGGCTGATGAAGGGCATTGTCATCAATCAGCAGTGCTCCCATGGAATTGAGCTTCCTGTAGATGACTTCTCGGTTTCCGGCGTCACGCATGAGCTGTTGAATGGTATTGTTCCCGTCCTGAACGGGATAGAAGACAGCATGGCTGTCATGCTGTCCTGAAGCTGACGTCGGCCGGCATGACGTTTCAACAAGCTGGGCCAGGGGAATCATCGAGAAGAAGCATGCCGCAAGGGCAATTCCCTTTGCGGCGTACATTGCAGTGAACATCATCCTGCCATGGCTTCTTCCGTTGACCTGTCCTGCAAGGTGGGGTGACTGAAGAAGTCCGGCAACGGTCATGAAGACGGCAGGCATGCTGATCATGACGGCAATCTGGCACATTGAGGCGGAAACGGACCAGTTCCAGTTAAATGCAGCTCTGCAGACAAAGTCAACTGCAAGTGTGGTGATGCAGGAGACAAGCCACCCCTTTCCAAGAAGGACAAGGAACGAGCTCCGGATGGAAAGGCCGTTCATGCGATGGACTGCCAGTTCCCGTGAAGATGACAGGATGAGGGTGATGAGGAAGATGATCATGAAGAGCAGCGATGTTACCATTATCTGTCCGGGATTGTCTCCATCATCAGGTGAAAGTTCGGAGATGAACTCCGGATTGATCTTGAAGTCGGAATTCCTGAATGACTGATGCTCGCTTTCATTCAGTCTGTCCTTGAGCAGGGAAATGAATTCATCAATTTGCTTTTCATCCGATGCTTCGATGAAGAATGTTCCTTCGCGACAGTTCGAACCGTTCATGATGTCTTCAACCGGCATTACATTGGAAGAATATCCGTGAAGTGAGGGAATTTTGAATGTTTTCCCGTGTTCAATCAGGGAGGGCTTCATTTCAAAGTTCTCCATGAGTCTTGTCCTGCGTACGGTATGGACTGCAAATGTCACCCTGTCGATGGATCTGCTGTAGTCGAGCCGGTGTCCGGTCATCGGACTGGCTGAGAAAAGCCGGCGATTCAGATAGTTGATCCCGGTCTGGTCTGAAACTTGATTCAGCACTTCGAGACGTTTTCTGCAGCGGCTTTGTGAAACATTTTCCTGATCCGGAAGACTGAACGGGTGGAATTCGCTGCTTAAATTGAACTGGCTGACGACTTTTTCCGTCTGATACTGCCTGTTTCCGGTCATGATGACAAGAAATGAGGTGAACATCATGAGGATAAGTGTCAAGAGGTTGAGAATTTTATTGTTCATTTTTCTTAATTAAATGGCTAACTGTATTTGGCAACGAATGTTCCTTTCCCACGATGCTGAGCATAGGACCATATTCCGGCTTTTGCATAACTCCAACCGCCTCCCTTGCCGTTGCCTACTTTCGCATAGGAACCATGACCGGCTGTACGATGAAGATAATTTGAATGACCTGTTTTTTTCCCAGTAAGGTAGTTATGGTGGTCAGTGTAGAAAACCCAGTCACTATGTGCATAGTGATATGCTGTTGCAGGCGCAATAAAGTGGCGATTGGTTGAGTTTTGGATTGAATTATAGATAGTTGGTGATGATGTTGATACAATGTTGTCATTTTCATCCAGAGTGACGCTGCCACTAGAAGGAGCATCGCTATCCAAAGTCACGTTGGTAGCCTTGCTAGAAAAGGAACCGATAACAAAGATGATTCCAGCTGTGGCAACCGATGAGAATATTTTCTTTATTGTAGACATAAAATTTACCTTTAGAATTGTCAAAAATGGCAAAATTAACATCCAAGGAATAAAACTTGATTAGTCATTATGTTAATTAAACCTTGGAACACATGCATTTCATCGTTGTCCGGAATCAATGTTCGTCTTGAAATTCCTCTTGTTTCAAGCAAGCTCATCTGGATGGTCAGCGCTGTATTTTTCAAAATAGATTGTGCACAATATAATTAATTCTTATTAACAAAAAAATAACGTTATTGCTGATGAGGTGGAAATTTGTTAATATATTATTCGTAAATATTTCAATTGATTGGGGAACTCACTGCATGCGTGCCGAACAAGGAGAAGGTCGTGGCAAAGTCGAAGCTTGCAAACGAATCTTCCGACACCATTGAGGTGGTGTGTGACGAAAGTGACGTCTACATCAGGATGCCGTCCATGGGAAAGTGGTATAGGAAGTCCCTTTCAAGCTATGATAATACTGTCAGCAAGTCGACGAATCATGCGTCCAGGTATCTCAGGATGATGAAGAAGGACAAGGTTGACTGTGACATCAGCTCAAAGGGTGGAAACTACATTCTCACGTTCAATGCCGGGAAGAAGTTCACGGATGAACTCAAGAAGGATGTCTTCAAGCAGATGAGCAGTACCGGCACTGTCAGGATCTGAAGAATCAAAATTTATGATAATGAAGGAGAGGCTGGAAAAAAACTATGTTTCTAACAAAAGTCCCTGATGATTTGCAGTTAATTGCAAATCATCAGGGACTTTGCTTGTGTATGCAACGTTAAATGTGTACTTTGACCGCAACCAAGGGCTGGAATTTACGGGCAAATCCCAAAAATCGCTGTTTTGCCCGTAATCCTGCCCTGGAGCCCTGATTGAGCAGGTGATTCTCAGCACTGTATTTAATTCAAATTTGAAAAATTTTTCCCCAGCCTCTTCTTATTTCCTGTTTCAATGTCTCTGTACGGACAGATTCATCCGGCTTGTCACCCTGGACATGACGACGAAGAATACCGGAACTGCAAAGAACATCACGAAGCCTGTTGCGAAGTCTGCAGGGAAGGCGGCGAGCGCAGTTACGGCAGCCTTGCCGAATGGAAGACCGGCATCGATGAGACTTTCGGCGAGATAGCGGAGATAGCCGGAAAACATCTTGACGAGGCCGGAGACAATGCCGATTGTAATCAGTGACGGGCTGGAAAGACCGTCATTTCTGTTCAGCAGCCTGTAGGAAACCGCAACGGCCGCCGTCAGCAAAAGGACTTCCATGACGGTCAGGTAGGCATGATTGGCATAGCCGTTCAGAAGATCGAAGACGCCGAGACCGACGGCACCGGAGATGAAGCCGTATTTGAAGCCGAGAAACATCGTGCCCAGGGCAACAAACGTGAAGCCGAGGTCAACGAAGGGATGTCCGACCGGTGACGGGACGTGAATCTGGAACATTGCGAAGACATAGTCAAGCGCAGCGAAGAATGCTGCCCGAATTACTGCGTAAAGCTTTTCATTTCTCATAATAAAACCTTCTTCATAATAGCGTTAAGTGAATTATAGGTTTCGGATGGTTAAAAATCAATTAATAAACGATGTTTTATTTAATTTTCGGATAATGTATCGATACAATTTTGTGCTTGGATGAGATGCCGACTGTGCGGACACAAAAAACGGATGATTCGCAAAACAGCTGCGAATCATCCGCTGACATAAATTATTTTTGATATGTCTCAAAATGTTCCTTCAAGATGGCGCTGCCGTAAATCAAGGCTTCAATGACGGTGATGAAGAAGCTGACCGGAAGATCGGTCACCCAGCTCAGAACAAGGCCGAACCAGATTCCGAACAGGGCGAACAGGAGGTTGAGCACGATCATCTTTTTCAGCGTGTGCGCAAAATACTTGGCTGCCGATGCAGGGATCGTCAGTAAAACGAAAATCAGCAATGAACCGACAATCTGCGCCGTGATGCTGATCGTCAGCGCAAGCATGATCAAGAAGATGATTGAAATCAACTTGTTGAAACGCTGATTATATTCGGCGCCTTGCGAATCAAACGAGTTGTAGGCCAAGCGCTTGAACAGCAGGAAAATGACCAAAAGCAAAAAAATGCTTAATCCGACCAGAATGTCAATGCTTGAGCGATTGATTCCGACGATGCTTCCGAAGAGAATGCTCGTTGCATAGTTGGCCTGCTTGTTTGAAAGCGACAGAAACAAGATTCCGAGTCCGAGGAAAAGACCGGAGAAGACGCTGATTGAAGATTCGCGCCGGCCGAGCTTTTCGCCTGAAAAACCGATCAAGAGGGCAGACGAGCAGGTAAACAACAGCATCCCTAAAAGCGGTGAAATGCCGGCAAAGACGCCGAACGAAGCACCGGAAAAGCCGATTTCGGACAACGTGTGCGTGAAAAACGAAGTCTGGCGCGCCACGACGAAAACGCCCATGACGCCGCAGATCAGCGCGATGAAAATCCCCGCGATAAAGGCATAGCGCATGAAATCATATTGAAGCATCAGTTCTTGTCCCCCTTTTTGATGAGTTTTCCCGATTTGTCTGCCAAATGCAGTTCGTAGTCGGCATAAGCGGCAATCAATTCAGGATCGTGCGTGATGAACATGATGGTCAGGCCATGTTCCTCCATGACGTTTCGAAGCATTTTCAAGAGTTCGTGCTTGCTTGTCTGATCAAGACTCGCGGTTGCTTCGTCTAAAATCAAAAGCTTCGGATCGGCACAAAGAGCCTGGGCGAGATAGGCACGTTGCTTTTCACCGCCGGAAGCTCGTCCGAGCGGTCGGTCGGCAATTTTTGTCAAATTGGTTTCAGAGAGGATGGCGGCCAGTTTTTCCCTGGATTTTCTGTTCAAAAAAATGCTGCTGGTCTTGAGCCCGAAAGCCGCAAAATCACGAATGCAAAGCGGATATTCGTCATCAATGCTTCGAAGCTGCGGCACGTATTGAACCTGATCTCTTGAAACCATGAACTTGGCGTGTTCTTCGTAATTATGCGACAGGTCCGCCAGGAGATGCTTGATCAGAGTTGTTTTGCCGACGCCGTTTTCACCCGTGATACAGGTCAGTTTTCCGCGCGGAATTTCAAATGACAGATTTGAAAAAAGCGTTCGGTCGGGGATTTTCAGATTCAGGTCGGTCACTTTCAAAATAGAATCCATAGTCGTTCTTCTTTCCGATTATTTTTCGATTTCTGCAATCTGACGGTATTCCGATTGCAGCCAATTGAAATAGTTCTTTCCTTCTGGCAGCGTCTCCGTTACCTTGACAACCGGGATGTCGTGTTTTTTGCAAAGATTTACGATGTTTTTGACGGTCGTGCCGTCACTTTGAACATTATACACGAAAAAGGCGATTTCTTTTCGCTTGATTTTATTTTGCAGATTCTTGATGTCCGTATATGACGGATCGCTTTCTTCTTCGACTGCCTTGGCAAAGTGAGCGTTTGCGACTTTGTAACCCATTTTTTCAAGCGAGTAGTCAAAAACCGGTTCCGAAACGGCCACTGGCTTCTCAATTCTTTCAGCTCTGATTTTTTCGAGTTCGCTGTTCAGTCTGGCGACTTTTTTCTTATATGCTGCGGCATTTTGCTTGAATTCGGCTTTTCTTGACGGCATTTTTTTTGAAAAAACATTGACTAGTTCGTCCGCAAGCCTTGACATCGTTTCAGGATTGTACCAGAGGTGTTCGTTTTGACCGTCCTTGACGTTCATCAATCCGGCAGCGGAAATGCTCTTTTTGTCCGAAAGTTTTTTGATCCAGTCGTCATAACCGGCGCCGTTTCTGATGATGACGTCGGCATTTGCGGTTTGCTTGGCCGTTTTGGTCGTTGCTTCAAAGTCGTGCGGGTCGATGTTCGGATTGTCGATAAGGGACGTGACGGTTCCGTTTTTGCCAAGGACTGCCTTGGCCGTTTCGCCATAAAAATCCAGAGTCGAAACCACGTTCAGTTTGTCAGAACTGCTTTTTTTGCTTTGATTCGCGCATCCCCCAAGAATAAGCAGCGTACAGATCGTCAAAAGACATAATGAGAGCAAATGAGTTCTTTTATTCATGCATAATTCCTTTCTTTAACAGCGTACTTGAGTTTTATTTAGTAATTGTTACGATTAAAATCATAACCGCCCAAAATATGACTGTCAAGCAAGAAACGTTGATATATCAACCTTATTACGATTTAGAAGGGAACAGTGTTGCGATATTAATCGTAATGGCGTGGGTAATATTACGATTTAAATTTTTTTGGATTTTCGTGCGAGTGAATTATCGGATTCTGGGGAACTTGAGAAATTACGCTGAGATACAAAAAAACCTCCGTACGGGGAAATACGGAGGAAAAAAGGAGTATGTGTTGTAGCTGCAGACTGGGGAAAGTCCGCAGCATTATCAGCTTTCCGACGCATCTGAAAGGGGAGAATCAGATGCGGGTGTATTCAAGTTTTGGTGTTCTACTTCAAGCTGTAATTTAATTGTACACAATGGATTTAAAGAAAATATATCGAATTATTTAAGAATTATTTAAGGCAATAATCAGAATCGCCTGTTTCAAAATCATCACAATACTGCATAAATTCCAAAGGGGTCATTCCGAGTCGTTTCAACAGAAGAATCAATGACAAAAAATCGATGTTTCCGGATTCTTCAAAGCGAGACAAGGTTGATTGCGAGACGATGCCTGCTGCGACCTGCTTTTGCGACAAGCCCTTTTCTTTGCGAAGGGATTTAAATATTTTCCCATAATTCATAAATCTGCCCCCCCAAAAAATAATATGCAAATATGAATAATCAAATCAACAATTGAGTTAATTATAGTATAATGACCTGCATAGCAATATTACAAAAAGATTAAAAAATAGGGGGGTAAAATCGTGTATTTTGTAAAGCGTTCCTTTTCCGGAAGGTACCTTTCGGGTTTTTTGCTCGGACTGATAGTCGTTTTATTGCACGTTGTTTTTGCGGTCGGCTTTCTCCGCATGCAAATCGGCGAATTCAAAAACAGTCCGGAAGCCTTTTGTCCGTACTATAAATGGATCATGGCAGACACGTTTTGGAGCCTCATTTTTTCGTTGATGATTCCGTTCATGGCAGCGCTCGGAAACAGTCAGATGACGTATGATGACGCAAACAGCGGCTTTATCATGCACGTGCTGCAGAAAAAGGGCAAAATCGGCTATGTGCTCGGTTCGCTGATTTCGGTTTATGCGGTCACGTTCATCGAGACCGTGCTTGTTTTGGCGGCAGACGTCATGTTTGTTTTTTTGCTGCTGCCGAACGTTTTGCCGGATCAAGTGCTGAATTCAGGCGAAGGCTACAGTCGTTTGTTCACGTATCACGTTGAATGGATGTACTCTAAACCATTTAAATTGATTTTGTTTTATATAGTTCTGTCAGGGTGTGCGGCAGGATTGTTCGGAATGCTGACGGCCGTTTGCGGACTTTATTTTTCAAACAGGTTCACGGTCATGTTCAGCGGCTTTATCATCGGGTTGATCTTCTTCGTGTTGGCCAATCAGCAAATCGTCAATCTGCCGTCGTTTTTGCTGGTGCTTCCGGTCATGTCGCAGATGTACCTGCCGTCGCTTGGATGTTTGGCGGCCTTTTATCTGGTCTGCGTCGCGCTGCTTTTTGTCTTTCAGATTGTCGGGGTAAGAAAGCATGCAAGCATATAAGTATCTCTTGAAAAAAACGTCGAAAAGATCGCGCATCAAGGCGCTTGTTTTGGGATTGGCCGTTTCGGTTTTGACGTTTGCGTCCGTTCTTTCAAAATGCAGAGCCAATATTGCAATAGGGAGTAAAGGCGACACTGAGCTCGGCAGAATGTTCGTTGCGAGTTTTTCGAATCTTCAGTATTGTGAATTGGGACTGTTTCCCGTTTTTTCGGCCATTTTTTTGCTGTTGTTGACTGATTGCGGATTTGAAAGGGAAATGTTTGTGTTGAAACAGCCTGAAAAGATCGGACGTTTGACAAGGTCGAAGGTCTTTTTAGCCTGTTTCATGCTGACTTCCGGCGCCATTTTGGGCTTGTTGGTTTTTGCAGTCCTTTTTGGCGGCAAATATCAGGTGCAAAAAACAACCTTCTTTTGCCTGGCGGGAGATTTGAGCTTGTTTTTTTTAGCCTGGTTTGCCTTCGGGTGCATGACGTTTGCTTTGGAAAACGTGCTGTCAAAACCTTTAACGTGGCTGTTGTTTCAAATCGTGTTTTTGATTGAAGCCAAAACGTTCGAATTTTTTGGCATTTCCGTTTGGATCATGCACGGTTTACTGATTCCCGATGCAACAAGCTTTGGTTTTTTTGAGTTTGCATTGGACTGTTTGATCAATGCAGGCTATGCCGTTTTGGCGTCTGAAATTTTCAAGAAGACTCTTTTTAGAAGGGAGCGCTTGAGTTGAAAGCTTTTGGAAAACTTTTTTCAAGAAACATGAAACTGATGCTCGGAAATGTTTGGCGCCGCGAACTGATCATGCTTGTTTTGTGCGTCATTGCCGTTTTTCAGTATGCCAAAATTGGACAAAGGCCGCTTTTTAGCGACGTGATGCAGGGTATTTCCGATTTCAGAGGCAATCCGTACTTTCCGATGTCATGGTTTTTGATCGTGATTTTTAATCAGGTCGTCATCGGTGATTCCTTTCGCAAATTGATTTTGCATGACTATCCGTTGGTCGCAAGCATCAGTCTTGGCAGGTATCTTTTTTGTTCGGTTCTGAATCTTTTTTCGGTCGGAGGAGCAAACGTTTTGCTACTGTTGGTTCTGACGAGGCATCATTCTCTGCATTTTGCATGGATCGCAGCGTTTTGCCTGCTCTTGTTTTTAGCGTGCTTTGCCTTCCTGACGCTGATTTTTCCGCCCGTAATCTGCGAAGGGCTAGTCGTCGTCATTGCGGTTTTGACAATTTTTGCCGACGGGATGCCGTTTTTTGGCCGGTTGATGTTTGTCAGAGGAACGGCGATTTTTCCAGGGGATGTTTTGGCAGCATTGCTGATGCTGATCATCATCGCCTGGTGCGGTTTTAGAATCAAGCAGTTGGATTTTATTTGAGGTGATTTTTGATGAGCAGCATCGTAAAAATTGAACACGTAACTAAAAAAATGAAGAGCCTTGTGGCTTTGGACGATATTTCGCTTGAAATTTCCGAACCGGGCATTTACGGCTTCGTTGGTCCGAACGGGTCCGGTAAAAGTTTGATCTTCAAGACGATTCTTGGCTTTTTGAAACCTGATTCGGGGCAGGTTTTCGTGCACGGAAAGAAGCTTCGAAAAGACATTCTGTTTGCCGAAGACACTGGGTATTCAATGGTCGAATATGCGGCCTTGGCCGACAAGACCGGCAGGCAGAATCTGGAACTGATGGATATTTTGGCGTCTGAAAAACACGATTTGGACAAGCTTTTGAAATATGTCGGGCTCGATCCGAACAATCAGAGAACGTACAAGGAATACTCGCTTGGGATGAAGCAGCGCCTGCTTTTGGCGATGGCGATGCTGTCCGATCCGAGTCTTCTGATTTTTGACGAGCCGACCAATGCTTTGGACGAAGACGGTCAGGAATTTTTGAAGCGACTCGTGCTTGAACAAAGAAAACGCGGCAAAACCTTGCTGATTTCCAGTCACGACAAGACGTTCATCACTGACGTGGCGGATAAGATCTATTACGTGAGCGAAGGCAGGATCAAAAAAGAGGCGGTTAATTGCGATGAAAAAATTGACGAATAAAGGCTTTGTCGGCATCGTACTCGTCTTGTTGGCTTTGGTTTCGGCAGGTTTCTTGTTCGTTCGGCATGAAAATGCAGCGCTGGCCCGACAGTATAAAATCGTTCGCTGCAGCGCAAAGGCTGGAACGAAAATTTCCGGCAAGCAGATTTCCGTTGAAAGCTATGTCGAAAAGGTCGAACCGAAGAAGGTTTATTTCAAACTGATCGTGAACAGCCAAAAGGCGCAATCTCTGAAAAATCTGCAGCTGGTCAATACGCCTGACGGAACGGTTGATTATTTTGACTCGTACAAAGTCAACGGCAAGGCTTCGGAAGGACTCAAGCTCAAGCCGGGCAGAAACGTCATTGAAGGAAAAATCAATAAGGAAGACTTTGGCAAAAAAGGCGTCAAGACCGTGCTGTGGTACAAGCTTGGCAAAATGAGATATGCTGAATATTTTTTTGAATAATGAGAAAAACGATGTCTCAAATTGAAAACCCGGTTGAGTTGCGATTAATTGCAAAGCTCATCCGGGTTTTTGCGTATGCATGACAAGCTGCTGCTACGATGGAAATAAGCAAAAAGAGTCTGAGGCCCGATTTTACGGGCAAATCCCAAAAATCACCGTTTTGCCCGTAACGTGGGGCTGGCATTTACGGGCAAATCCCAGAAAACGGCATTTTGCCCGTAACCGAGGGCTGACTTTTACGGGCAAATCTGAGAAATCGCCGTTTTGCCCGTAAGGACGTCTTGGCGCACGGATTGAGCAGAGTTTGAGCAGCGCTGCATTTGGCAAAATCATCCGCATTGATGAAAATCGGGACTTTGTTCGTAAGCTTTTTTGCAAGTATTTTCACTCTTTGCCGTCAATTTGACTTGCTTTTTCATGAAAATATTTTAAAATATTTAAGTGTATTTTTGAAAAAAGGGGGAAGAGAAATGTTTTCCAATAAGCATCCCGGCACGCCTGGCTTTTAGCTCAAGCAATTCCTTGCTTAAGTCAGGTGATTGCTTGAGTGACTGAACCGATTAAACTAGTCATAAAAGCAAAGGATGGAAAAAATGAATACTTTAGAGCAAAATGCAAGCAAGAAATATACGCCATGGCTGATTCTGACGCTGCTTGACTTCGTCACGATCATCAGTTTTGAAAACATCTTCTATCCCTTTCAAAATCAGGGATTATCGGTTGTCATCTCATGGATCTTCATGTTGTTTGCCTACGTTATCCCTTATGAACTGATCGTCAGTCAGCTCGGCTTGACGTTTGATCAGCAGGCCGGCGGGTTGGCATCTTGGATCAGACGCGGGACCGGCAGCGATCTGTTCGGATATGCGACGTCTTGGATGTACTGGGTTCAGACGATTCCGTACCTCGTTGACGTGTCAAACTCTGTCATCGTGTCGTTCAGTTGGATTATCCTCGGGGATGCGACGCTTGGAAAGCACATGTCGACGTTTACGTTCGGCTTGCTGACTTTTGCAATTATTCTGGCATTTATCTTATTGGAAAACTTCTTCAAGGACTCGCTTGAAATCCTGTCTTTGATTGGCGGTGGCGCAATGTTCATCATGTCGATGCTGTTCGTTTTGATGACTTTTTGGGCAGTGACGCACGGTGCGCATATTGCAACGCAGCCGTTTAATCTTGAAGCCTTCAAGCCGAGTTTTTCTCTTCACTATTTCTCAACGACCGGTTTGCTTATTTTTGCGATGTCCGGTGCCGAACTTGCGGCTCCTTACATCAGCAAAATGAAAAATCCCAAAAAAGAATTTCCGCGCTCAATGTGGGTGCTTGCGCTTATGACGGGTGCTTTGACGATTCTTGGAACGTTGTCGCTTGCGGTCTTCTTTGATGCCAATCACATTCCGCAGGACTTCAAGATGAACGGTCCGTACTATGCATTCAAATTATTGGGCGAAAAGCTCGGGATGGGCAGCGTTTTGATGTACGTGTTTGCTGTCGTTCAGGCATTCTTCATGCTGGCGCAGCTTGCAATCTTGATCGACGCCGCCAGCCGTGTATTTGCCGGGGACGTCAACCAAAAGTATATGCCTAGCTGGCTGACGAAGAAAAACAAGAATGGTCGCCCGATTCACAGTTATACGCTGACGGCCGGAATTTCGCTTGTTTTGCTGCTTTTGAGCGGAACGCTTCCAAGCATCAACTCAATCTACAATTGGCTGCTCAACCTGAACGGCATCGTTTCACCGTACAAGACGTGCCTTGTTTTCGTGGCTTTTTTGGCCGTGCGCTATCGCCAAAACGAGTTCAGCTCGGATTACGTCTTCATCAAGAATCGGAAAGGAGCGTTGGCCGTCGGCTTTTGGTGCTTCATATTCACGTTCGTGTGCGCAACGATGGGCTTTATTCCGCAAAATGCAGAGTTTGGAACCAAGCAGTTCGATCATGAGCTTCTGATGAACTTCTTCTTCGTCTTCCTGATCTTCGGCATGGGCTTCATCTTGCCGCTTTTGCGCAAGCTTGAGCTCAAACGAGGGCAGGCAAAATGAGAAAGTATTTGAAAATCGCCGTGACCGCTGAAGTGAAAGCTTTGGTTGAAGAGCCGTGGGAAACGGTGCTGCTTTCAGAAAAATTGAACGGTGCGGAACTTGCCTGCATCGCTTTTATGAAAAACGATGCCGAAGCAATGAAAATTGCTGAAAAAATTAAAGCAAAAGCGCGCCTTGAAATTCCGATCGTTGAAGTCGATGCAGGCGCCATGAATCAAAGCACTGCATTTATCAAGGAAAAAGCAGAAAATTACGAGCAAAAAAACGTCCCCGGCTTCTTGCTCGACCTGGTCAACTTTGCGGATGAAAAACGGACGACATTTGCGACTCCCGGACATCACAACGGAAAGTTCTATGCGATTCATCCGGCGGGCGCCGTGTTCAAGAACTTCTTCGGGGAGCGCATGCTCTGTGCCGACACAAGCGATACCGTGCCGGAGCTTGGCGACACGCTGACGCACGGCGGAACGCCGCTTGATGCGGAAAAACAGGCCGCGCGTGCCTTCAATGCCGACAAGGCCTACTTCTGCACGAACGGAACGACAAGCTCCAACACAATCTGCGCGAGTGCCTGCTTGACGCCTGGGGATCTGGTGTTGTTTGACAGAAACAACCACAAGTCGCTTTACAACAGCGCGCTCGTGATGACGGGGGCCAAGCCCGTGTATCTTAAAACGGATCGCAATCCGCTGGGACTGATCGGACCGCTTGTCGCAGACGAACTGACCGAAGAAAAGATCAGGGAACAAATTGCCAGGGTTGATCCGAAAAAGGCGCAAGCCAAGCGGCCTTTCAGGCTGGCCGTCCTGCAGCTTGAAACGTATGACGGGATTTTTTATGATGCCAAGTGGATCCTGGACAGGATCGGCAAGTTGTGCGACTATGTTTTGTTCGACTGTGCCTGGGGCGGATACGAACAGTTCGTTTCCTCAATGAAGAAGCTGTCGCCGCTTCAGCTTGAGCTTGGTCCGGAAGATCCCGGCATTTTGGTTACGCAGTCCGTTCACAAGCAGCAGGCCGGTCTTGCGCAGACGTCGCAGATTCTGAAGAAGGATGCACACATCAGGGGACAGGAGCGCTACATTGACCACAAGCGCTTCAACAATGCCTACCTCAAGTATGTGACGACCAGCTACTCCTATCCTGTCTACGCTTCGCTGACGGTCAATGCGGCCATGGCAGAAGCTTCGGGCAACAGCGCATTTTGGCAGGATACCGTGGATGCATGCTCTGCATTTTGCAGAAGAATGGAGAACAGCAGCCTCTTCACGACGGTCCGGGACGTTGAAAGCTTCAGGAGATGCGGTGCCGGAGAAGCCATTCAAAGCCCCGTCAAGATTGTCGTGAAGTGTCCGGGAATCGACATCGAATCCGGTGAATACGAAGAAGGTGGCATCCCGGGGCCGGTTATCGGAAAATACCTCATGGAACACGGCATCGTGCCTGAGAAATCCGATCTGTACTCGCTTCTGTTCCTGGTGACGCCGGGGAGTCCCGTCGCAGACCTTGACGTCTTGTACCGCACGCTGATGGAATTCGAGCGGCTCTACCTGGACGACGTTCCGGTCGAAACGGCGCTGCCGCGTCTGTACGGGATGAACCGGGACCGCTATGAGGGCGTGACGCTTCACGGCCTGTGCGACGAAATGCACTCATACTACAGCAGTCGGCAGACGTGGCATCTTCAGCGCGACCTGTTCATCAAGAAGACGTTCAACGACTATGAAATGCTTCCTTATGATGCGGATCTTGCTTTCATGCGAAACGAGGGCGAATTGGTCGATCTTGACGACATCGTCGGTCGCATCGCGCTTGAAGGCGCGCTTCCCTATCCGCCCGGAGTTTTCATCGTCGCTCCCGGCGAACGCTGGCAGCAGCTTGACGTCGATTACTTCAAGCTGCTGATGGGCGCAATGGACGAGTTTCCGGGATTTGATCCTGAGATTCAGGGGATATATCTTGAAAAGGATGAAAACGGAAAACACGTGGCGAAGGGATATGTGCTGAAAAACAAGGTGTGAAGCCGAACGCTCATGACCCCGTACGCAATTGAATAATGATTTGAAGTCCGTGCCAATGATGGCGCGGATTTTTTCTTACTTCTAGGAGATTTGCCAAGATATTATTCAAATTTTACGGACAAAGCACCATTTTTTGCTGATTTGTCCGTAAGCAAAACGTATTTTACGGACAAACAGTCATTTTTCAGCAATTTGTCCGTAAATTTTTGACCATTATGATGAGAATTTACGGACAAACAGGGATTTTTGAATCATTTGTCCGTAAAACCTGGTCCAAACCGGCTGAATTTTTACGGACAAACGGCCATTTTTGCCCATTTTGTCCGTAATCCCCATTTTTGGGACAGTCTATTTACGGACAAACTCCCAATTTTCAGCGATTTGTCCGTAAACGGCAGTGATTTTGACAAATGCAGTGCTGCGCATCATCTGCTCAATTACTGCACCTGACCTCGGATACGGGCAAAACGTTGATTTCTGAGATTTGCTCGTAATCTGAGGCCACACTGCTTTGGAAAAGGTAACTGAGTAGAACATTTTCTCAATTTTGGATGATTTTGTTCTACTCTCAGGGCCGCGCGGGCCGAATTTGGAGTCGGCGGTAGAACATTTTCTCAATTTTTGGAGATTTTGTTCTACTTTTAAGGCTGCGCGGACCGAATTTGGAGTCGGCGGTAGAACATTTTCTCAATTTTGGATGATTTTGTTCTATTTTCAGAACCGCGCCCCTGAATTTGGAGAGCCCGGTAGACAAAAATGAGGCATTCACCCCATTTTTTATCTACTTTCGAGGCCGCACGGGCCGAATTTGGATAGTCCGGTAGACAAAAAAGAGTCATTCACCCCGTTTTTTGTTCTATTTTCGAGGCTGCGCGGGCCGAATTTGGAGAGCCCGGTAGACAAAAAAGAGTCATTCACCCCGTTTTTTGTCTACTTTCGAGGTCACACGGTCCATATTCGGAGAGCCCGGTAGACAAAAATGAGACATTCACTCCGTTTTTTGTCTACTGTCCCTCGAGATTCAATGTTGGTTACGGGCAAAACGGCGATTTTTAAGATCTGCCCGTGATCGAAAGGATGACAGCAGGATTTTGCTGAGAAAAATGGACTAATTGATCTGAATGATTTCTGAATGTGGCTGACGATGCTTGATTTCTCATAGAAAAATGCTTTATGAAGACTTGTAGACAAAAGTCACGCTATTTCAACAATTTTTGTCTGCCGTCACGTCCGCTCTTGTCACTCGCGTTTCCAAAAGCAGAACAAAATTCCCCAAAATTGAAAAAATATTCTGCCGCCCAGCCCCAACCGGTCCACGGACCCCCGGCAGCCGCATAAAACAAAATCATCCCCGTTTCAGCGCAGAAGCAGAGACGAGGATGATTTGCGTAAAAAAAACTCCACGATTGGGGAACCGCGGAGAAAAAGGAATATTTATCCAAGCGGCTTAGGGACACCGCCTGAATCATCACTTACTTTTTAGGGGGGAGTAAGTGAAATATGTTTGTTGTTATTAGGTATGCTTTAAAGATAAACTAAACTTATGAACAGTTTGTGAATTAAGCGAGAATTTTAAGTGAATTTCGCTAGAAGCTAATTGCCCTTTTTTAAGTTCTTTGATAAAAAATCTAAAACAATGGTCAAAGAATATGGCGTAAAGAACGCATCGGAACCGTGGTCGCAATTTTCAAGCGCGTAAAAATCGGCACAATGATCGGTCTGTCTGAGTTTTTCATACAGCATCACGCTTTGAGAAAACGGCACCATGCGATCCTTTTTACCGTGCATGATCAAAAATGGTGGCAGCTTTTTGGAATCGATGTAGTTCAATGCGCTGGATTTTTCAAGAAGATCAGGCACCGTGCGGATATTGACGCCGCCAAACAGCAGGCCCGTCGGACTTTTTTCGCTCTCGTGATCCCAGTTCGTCGGAAATTCCTGCATGCGCGAGAAGTCGATCGGTCCGTAAAAATCGACGCAGGCGCGATAGTGCAGCGGGGAAAAGCGCACGTCTTCGTCTGAAAATTCCTGCATGTTGCCGGTAACGCAAGCCATGACTGAGGCATATGCGCCGGATGAGTCGCCGAAGCATGCGTAGCGATACGGATCGACGCTGTACTCGAAAGCGTGATTCAACATATAGCGCGTGGCAGTCTTCAAATCCTTGATTTGCGCCGGAAAAATTCCCGTCGGAGTCGGACGATATTCGACGATTGCGACAACGTAGCCATGTTTTGCGACCTCAATCAGCGGAACCAGGTGTCTGGTGAGGTTTTGTCGTTTAAATGCAGAGCCCTGGGTATACATGATAAGAGGATAATGCTTCGTTTCAGTTTCTTCGTGAGCGGGTACGATGATTGTCAAATGCAGAGCCTGGCCATCTTTGACGGCATAACAGACGTTTTGAATCACTTGCGGATAAAAAGGACTCATCGGTTCGTTTAAAGTTTTCATTCCTTCGGGCGCCAAAGGAGAGGACGGAAATTCGTCAAATGAGTATTGTTTCAAGGAATCACGACCTTTCAAAATTTCTTTATTTCAATCATAGCTTTTTAAGTAATTTTTTGCCATCAAATTTATATTTAAGAGTTGCCGTAAAGGCTTGTTTTTCATTAAAAAATAACTTACTATTGTAGTTAGCGTGTGAAACAAGGCACTTGAGTTATGTTTCACAAAATTTGAGAAAATGCAAGAGGAAAATGATGACACCAGAAGAATTTCGTCAGGCATTGGCTGCACGAGGCGTTGAACTAAGCGATCATCAGATGCAGCAATTTGCGGATTATTATGAATATCTCGTCGCCGTGAACGAGCACGTCAATCTGACGGCGATTACCCAAAAAGATGAAGTCTATCTCAAGCACTTTTACGATTCTCTGATTCCGGCATTGACCGTCAAAGATCTTCAGACAGAAGCCTTGACGCTTTGCGACGTGGGAGCCGGTGCCGGGTTTCCGTCGATTCCGATGAAAATCGCATTTCCGAATCTTAAAGTAACGATCGTTGACTCGCTTAATAAGCGAATTCGTTTTTTGAACGATCTTTCGGAACGACTGGGGTTGGAAGAAGTCGAATTTCATCACGGCAGAGCTGAAGAGTTTGCCGGCAAAAAGAGCAGGCATCGCGAAAGCTATGACGTCGTGACGGCAAGAGCCGTTGCGCGTCTGTCTGTTTTATCGGAGTATTGTCTGCCCCTTGCAAGAGTCGGGGGCCGTTTCATCGCGCTCAAGGCACAAAAGTCGGAACAGGAACTTGAAGATGCGGAGTATGCGATTGAAAGTCTCGGAGGAAAGCTGGTTGACGATGCCGTTTTTCACCTTCCCGAAACGGATGACGTGCGTCATATCATTACGATCGAAAAAATCAGTCAGACTCCGAAAAGATATCCCAGAAAGGCCGGGACGCCAGCCAAGATGCCGCTTGAAAAGCCTGGAGCATAAGGTAAAGGAGCGATTTGTATGCCATTTTCTTTTTTTAAGGGCAATAATAAGAATCAGGAAAGCATCGAAACGCCAAAAGATGACAGGGACCGCGTTGAAGAAATCGCCGTTTCTTTGATCGTTCCCAATCGCAATCAGCCTCGCAAGATTTTTTCCAGGGAAAGCATCGGAGAACTTGCCGAAACGATTCAGGATCACGGCCTTTTGCAGCCGATTATTCTGAGAAAATGCAGTGACGGAAAGTATGAAATTATTGCCGGAGAACGCAGGTTCAGGGCCGTCTGCTCGCTTAAATGGGAAAAAGTTCCTGCTATCGTGAAGGAAATGAGCGATCGCGAATCCGCTTCATTTGCAATCATCGAAAATCTCCAAAGGGAGGAACTGACTGCAATTGAAGAAGCGCAGGCATATAGTCGGCTGATGGAACTCAATCAGCTGACGCAGCAGGATCTCGCAAAGGAAATCGGCAAGAGTCAGTCATTCATAGCCAATAAGTTGCGTCTTTTGAAGCTGTGCGATAAAGTAAAAGAAGCAATTATGAACAAGTCGATCAGTGAACGACACGGCAGGGCAATGAGCGGACTTGAAAAAGGGCAGCAGATTTATGTTTTGAATGAAGTCGCGGCCAATCACTTGTCCGTTAAGGAAACGGAGAAACTTGTCAAAAGCTTGCGCGAAAAAGCGGAAGGAAAACCTGGGAAAAAGCGCGTCAGAGGCGTCGTCAAGGACGTCAGAATCGCAATCAATACCGTTAAGGGAGCGGTCGACATGGTGCAGAAAAACGGCGTCGACGTTGTAATGCACGAGGAGGACAACGCTGAATTTCACAGGATAATTATTGACATTCCAAACAAAAAACAATAAGGGGGATTAAAAGTGGGTACTATCATTGCAGTTGCAAATCAAAAAGGCGGCGTCGGCAAAACGACGACCAGCGTCAATCTGGCCGCATGTCTGGCAGATTTGGGGCAGAGGGTTCTTCTGATCGACATGGATGCTCAGGGAAATGCCACAAGCGGAATCGGAATCAAAAAGCCTGACATCAAGCAGGATGTCTATGACGTTTTGATCAATGACGTTGCGCTTGAAGACGTCGTGATGCATACGGAACGTCAAAATCTGGACGTTGTTCCGGCAACGATCCGCTTGTCCGGTGCCGAAATTGAGCTTACTTCGCAGATGGCGCGCGAAAAACGCCTGGCCGATGCGTGCGTTTTGGCAAAAGATGCATATGACTACGTTTTGATCGACTGTCCGCCTTCGCTGGGCCTGCTGACGATCAACGCCTTTACGACCTGCGATTCGATTCTGATTCCCGTTCAAAGCGAATATTACGCTTTGGAAGGGTTAAATCAGCTGATGAATACCGTCAAGCTCGTTCAGCGTCACTTCAACCCTGATTTGAAAATTGAAGGCGTCTTGATGACGATGCTTGATTCGAGAACGAACCTCGGGAATCAAGTCGTTGAAGAAGTCAAAAAATACTTTGGAGACACCGTTTATCAGACGATCATTCCAAGAAACGTGCGTTTGTCGGAAGCTCCAAGCTACGGACTTCCGATTGTCGATTATGATGAAAAATCAAAAGGCGCAATTGAATATCAAGCTTTAGCAAAGGAGGTTTTGGCTGCTCATGCCTCAAAGGAAAAATAAAGGACTGGGTCGCGGACTTGACGCATTATTCACTGAATTTGACGAAACGGCAACGGCTGACGAAACAGTTGTCGAATTGAATCTTGATGATATCAGATCAAATCCGTATCAGCCGCGTAAAACATTTGATGAAACAAGTTTGTCGGAACTTTCCGACTCAATCAGAAAGCAAGGCGTTTTTCAACCGATCATCGTTCGTCAATCAAAGGTTTCCGGATATGAGATCATTGCCGGAGAACGCCGCTATCGTGCTTCCAAGATGGCAAAAAGAACGACGATTCCTGCAATCGTGCGTGATCTGAACGAAGAAGAAATGATGGAAATCGCCGTGTTGGAAAACCTCCAAAGAGAAGATCTGACGCCGCTTGAAGAAGCTCAAGCATACAATACGCTGATGGAAAATCTGAATTTGACGCAGGCACAGGTTTCGGAGCGTCTCGGGAAATCTCGTCCGTATATCGCTAACTATTTGCGCTTGCTCAGTTTGCCGAAAGCCGTCAAAGACTTCCTGCAAAAGGGCAGTCTCTCAATGGGACAAGCCAGGACGCTTCTTTCGGTAAAGGATAAGAAGAAATTGGTTGCCTTGGCAGAAAAAACCGTTAAGGAAGGCTTGACGGTGCGCCAATTGGAAAGCATCGTCAATGAGATGAACGGTGAAAAGGACAAGCAAAAGAAGGTCAGGAAACCGGCAAAGCTTTCGCCTTATTTGAAACACAGCGAAGAGCTTTTGCGTGAAAAATTCAGTACGAAGGTTGCGATCAAGAGCAGTCAAAAGACAGGCAAAGGCAAGATCGAAATCGATTATCTTTCAAATGATGATTTGAATCGCATTCTTGAAATTCTGGACATTACATTGGATTAGGGGTGTCTTTTATGTACGATTTGCATGATATTGTCGAGATGAAAAAGCCGCACCCGTGCGGAGAAAACCGTTGGGAAATTATCAGAATGGGCATGGACATTAAGATCCAGTGCACGAAATGCGGTCGCTTGATCATGCTGCAAAGACGCGAGTTCGACAAAAAAATGAAAAAAGTTTTGGAGAAAGCTCCAAGGGAAGATTAAATTAAGAAAGAGTGGAAAAACAAAATGGCATTAACAGCAGGTATCGTCGGATTGCCAAACGTTGGCAAGTCGACACTATTCAACGCGATTACGAAGGCTGGTGCCGAAATGGCCAACTATCCCTTCGCAACGATCGATCCTAACGTCGGGATGGTTGAAGTTCCGGATGCGCGTTTGGCTCGAATCGATGAAATCATTCCGGCAAAGAAAATCGTGCACACGACGTTTGAATTTACCGATATTGCGGGAATCGTCAAAGGCGCAAGCAAAGGCGAAGGACTTGGCAACAAGTTCTTGGAAAACATTCGTCAGGTTGATGCGATCGTGCATGTCGTCCGTGCATTTGACGACGAAAATATCACGCACGTTTCTAATAAGGTCGATCCGTTGGACGATATCGACACGATCAATATGGAACTTGTTTTGGCCGATCTTGAATCCGTCAACAAACGTTATGCGCGCGTTGAAAAGGTTGCTCGCACTCAAAAAGACAAGGATTCGATTGCGGAATTCAACGTTTTGTCAAAAATCAAGCCTGTTTTGGAAGAAGGCAAGCCGGTTCGCAGTCTCGAATTCGACGATGATGAGCAAAAAATCGTCAAAGGATTGTTCCTGTTGACGTCAAAACCCGTGCTTTACGTTGCAAACATTGGCGAAGACGACATGGCCGATCCCGATTCTTGCGAATATTACCAACAGATCAAAAACTTTGCCGAATCAGAAGGCTCGCAAGCTTTGGCCGTTTGCGCTCGAACGGAAGAAGAAATTGCCGAACTCGATGATGACGAAAAGCAAGAGTTTTTGGAAGCCGAAGGCGTTGAAGAATCCGGCCTGGATCGTTTGATCAAGGCTTCGTACAAGCTGTTGGGCCTGGCAACGTTCTTCACTGCCGGCGGCAAGGAAACGCGCGCCTGGACTTTCAAGCAAGGCATGAAGGCGCCTCAAGTAGCCGGCGTCATCCACTCTGACTTCGAACGTGGATTTATCAGAGCCGAAACGGTTTCCTTTGATGATCTTGACAAATACGGCAGCATGCAGGGAGTGAGAGAAGCCGGCAGATTGCGCCTCGAAGGCAAAGACTACGTTGTTCAAGACGGCGACATCATCGAATTCAGATTTAACGTTTAATGAAATCACGGCGAGAATGATCTTTGAGTCAAAGGCAGATTTGCCAATGATTGAAAACATAGGCATTCGCCCAAAACAATGAAATTGTGGTATAGTATTCCCTGTCTATATCGATGAAAGCCGGTTTACGAGCAGAAAGCGGGAGGATTTTCCATTGGCAGAAGAAAAGAAAAATGCAAAAGCAGCAGAAAAGCAGGCTAAGGTTCGTGCTGAAAAAGCTGTTGAAGAAGTCGAAGTTACGGTTCGCGACGGGCGCTATGCCGGTTTGACGAAGCGCAACGAAGATTATATGTACCATTTAGGCAAGGCCTTGGATAAGAAAAATTATGACCAAGAGAAAAAAGAAAAGGCCCTTACCGAAATGTACCTCGAACTTAAAGAAAAGCAGCGTCAAGGCATTGTCGCAACAAAACTCTATGGCACCGTGACGGAACGCTGTGAAAAAATCGTCAGCGGTGAGGCTTTGGATGACAAGAAAAGCAACGGCATGCCAAGCTATTGGGTCATGGCGCTTGACAACGGCCTGATCATGTTCATCATGTTCTGCATCCTGTATGCCGTGATGGGCTTCTTCTCCAAAACCCAGCCGGACATGAACGGTGGTTGGATCACGTTGATTGCGACATCGGCAATTGCCGGCTGCGGTCTGGCCTTCTTCTATCGAATGATGGCTGACAATTCCAAGACAAAGAGCAAAAAGAAGAAGTGGACTCGCGGGATTCTGGTAACACTGGAACTGATTGCAATTTGGATGATCGCCTTTGGGCTTATCGCGTTCATTCCTGCAAGCATCAACCGTACGATGAGTCCGATCGTTTACGCTGTTTTGGGCGTGGCAGGCTACTTTGTAAGAAGATATTTGAAGAAGAAGCTTCATTTCCAGAATGTCGCATTCTGATTGAAGATGATGAAAAAATACTTGTGAAAAACTCTGGCTCATTTAAAACACTTATGATTCATGATTTTTTCATTGAGCATAAGGTGTGGCGAACCAGACGCCTGTGATGGGAATATCCACAAAATTGCATGGATTGAAACTGTATTATGTCCTGTCAAGTATACATCTCAAATATAAAATCTTAAAGACGACTTGATTGTGGAATTGTTCTGCGGTCAAGCCGTTTTTTGATGCATAGGCGTGTTTCCTGCTGATGAAGTCTGACCTTGAGAAGTTTGTTCGTAAGTGGTCATTAAAATAACGGTGTGTACACGAATATCCCGAGATAGTATGATTATCTCGGGTTATCATGTATGCATCGCTTTATTTTCAGGTAATGTTCCACGGAAGGAACTTTCGGAACCTTTCAGAATCAAATATTTCAATACTGGTAATTTCAGTCAGTACTTTTCTCAAGTACTCTTCGGGATCCAGGTGATTGAGCTTGGCTGTATATATCAGTGATGATCGGACATTTGTATACTGCCTGATGATATTCAATAAGCTTCAGTCTTGCCGGTACAAATTTCACCTCTTCGCGAATCTTTGAATTCTCTAATTCTTCATCTGTTCGGCATTTTATTTGATTCAAGATGGAACCGTTTTTTCTCAGTTTCTTTAATCATGATGCAAAAAACACACGCTTCCTGTAAGGAAACGTGCGCCACGAGAGTTTACTTGAAGTATGCTCTTGTATAGTCGGTTTCGCCGACAGAGTGATAAAGTACACCTGAAAGCTTTGGATTGACGAGGTGACTTTCGGTCATGGTATAGAGCGGAACGGCGGGCATGTCATCGTTCAGCAGCTGCTGGGCATTGCGCATATTCTGCCAGAATGCCTTCTCATCATTGCCGTTTTTCTTGGCCTGTGCCAGCTGACTGTCATATGCCGGACTATTATACTTGCCGTAGTTCTGGGGATTTGATGATGAGAGAACGTCGAAGTCACTTACAGGATTGGCGAAGTCAGCAAGCCAGAGGGTCAGGTTCATGTCGAAGTCGCCGTTGCTTACCTTGCCGCTGCTGCTCTTGGACGGCACGGATTCGACGTTGACTTTTGCGCCCTTGAAGGCTGTTTCGACCTTGGACTGCACGAACTGACCCACGTTTTTGGAAACGGTCTGGTCATCCGTGACGAGGTCAAGTGTGACGGATGACTTGCCAAGCTCCTTCATGCCCTTGTTCCAAAGTTCCTTTGCCTTCTTCATGTTGAATGTCTCGGAAGGAGTCATTTCCGTTGCGAAGTCCCTTTCTGTCGTCGGGTCGGTTGCAAGTTTTCTTGCAACGTAGGTTCCGGAGGCGGTGGAGCCGTCACTCAGGACCTTTTTGGCAAGTTCGTTCCGGTCGAGAGCCAGATAGACGGCGTGCCTGAGGTTTTTGTTGCTGAACGCCCTGTTTTCTGCAAGATTCATCCTGAGATAGTAGACACCTCCGCGGGTCAGGTGCATCAGATTCTTGTTTTTCTGCAGCCCCTGTGCGGTTGTTCCGGTAATCTGCGCATCGTCCAGTTTGTTTTCCTGGAAGAGCTGGTGCGCCGTGTTTGAGTCCTTGACAATCTGCATGACCATCTTGTCCATTCTGATGTTCTTTCTGTCATAGTAGTGGGTGTTTGGTGTCAGTGACCACTTGTCATTCGTGCCGGTCCATCCCTGTACCTTGAAGGCACCGTTGCAGGCGACTCTTGCGCTGTTCGTCCCGTATTTGTCGCCGAACTTCTTTACGTACCCTGTATTTTGCGGGAAGAATGCCGGCATGACCATCATCTTGTTGAAGTAGGGCATTGCGTATTCCAGGTCGACTCTGAGCGTATGCCTGTCCAACGCCCTGACGCCAAGACTTGAAGGAGGCATTTTGCCGGCCGAAATCTGTTCGGCATTCTTGATGCCGGTGAAGATGTAGTTGTAGCCGGACTTTGAGGTCGGTGCCGTTGACCTGCGCCAGGAGGTGACGAAGTCCTGTGCGGTGACCGGGTCACCGTTTGACCAGCGGGCATTTTTGCGCAGATGATATGTGTATGTCCTGCCGGAGTTTGTCGGTTTGACGATGCTTGTGGCCATCGCTGGTATCAGCTTTCCGTTTTTTCCGGCACGGTACATTCCTTCCATCGACTGTTCCAGGACGTTCCATTGAGTCAGGTTTGCCTGGTTGGAGTTGTCAAGCGACAGGATGTCTCCGGTCTGCATCAGATACAGTGTCTTCGAATCGGATGCCTTCCTTTGATTTGCCGAGCAGGCTGTCAGCATGACTGCGCCCGACAAAAGCGTCAGTGAAGCAAGCAGCATTCCTTTCATTTTCATGAAAAATACCTCCTCTCAGATCAGGCACCCTGGAACGTTCCGTCTTCGACGTCCTGCAGGAACTTGGACAGTGACTTGAAGAATGCGTCCGGATTGTCTACGTTGTGACAGTGGCCTCCGTCCGGAGTTATGACCAGTCTGGAGTGAGGCAGTGTGTTTTGCATCCTTCTTGCAGAATCGAGCGGCATGGTGTCGAATTCACCGAACGTCAGCAGAGTCGGAGTCTCGATTTTATGCAAATCGGCGCGCCTGTCCCATCCGTTCAGCGTGCCCACCATGACGAACTCGTTGTTGCCCTGGAAGTGGTTGTAGACGGTCGCCGCTTTCAGGCTGACCATGTGCTTCAGCTTCGGATGGCGCGTCACGTAGAGGGAGTAGAGCTTGCGGACCAGATGCTGGTACATCGGGTCGTCGAAGTTCTTCTCCTCTTCTACGTCGCGCATGTACTGCACCTCAAGGTCGGAGAAGAGGTCTTCGCGCAGCTTGTTGACATGCGGCGCGTATTCCTCGATGTTGTCAATCATGCTCATCAGGACGAGGCCTTTCAAGTGCTGACCGTATTTCAAGGCGTATTCCTGCGCCAGCAGTCCGCCCCAGGAATGGCCCAGCAGATAGAAGTTTTCAAGTCCCATCTTCTGACGGACTTCCTCAAGCTCGCCGAGATAGTAGTCAAGGGTCAGGAAGTGGCGGTTTTCCTCTTTGCTGAAGTCGGGCTGGTCCGAGTGATACGATCCGAGCTGGTCATACATGTAGACCTCAACGCCCATGTCATTGAGGTAGGGTGCGAAGTTCTCGAAGCCCTCGTGTGTTCCGCCGGGGCCGCCGTGGACGCACAGCAGTTTGATTGGGCCCTCGCCCACCTTGCGTGAGAAAAGATGATATCCGTTGTTCAGAGTTAAGATTGTCGTTCCTTGATTCATTTCATTCACCTCATGTATTGTATCCATGAAGAAAACGGTAAGTAAAACGCCCTGCAGGAATCATATGACTCCTGCAGGGCGTTTCCGCGGTACCACCTGCTGTTTGCCGGTGTGGAAACCGGCCTTGTCACGTGCGGCCCCGCGCCGTGCGCGAGGCGATACGTCAGTACTGTAGAGGGTACAACCTGAAACTGCTCATCGCAATTTCCGCTCAAAGGTGATTTTCGAAAAGCTTCATTGTAATTCCCTTACACCAGGACGGGAACTCTCTTGATACGTAAAAGCAGCCTACTCTCCTTCTCATTGCCGTTTAATCTTCATTTAATTTTCCTCTATTTTAGCACTGTTTCATGATTTGTCAACGAGATATTTGAATTATCTGAAAAAATACAGAGGCACCATGCGCGCAAGGTCTTCGGTGTCCGGGAGCCGGCCCTGCATTTTTCAGCAAACGTCATTATGAAGAAACAGTGCCGGAATTTTTACCGCAAAGTCTAAAAGTCTGTCTATACCAATAATGAGATGCTTAAGTGAAAATGCATTCCGGACAAGTAATTTAAGTTGTTTTAGTTGTATGTACATTTGACGGGCCAATGTACATTTTTATTATAATTTACATTTTAGGGCACAATTGACAATAAAATCAAAAAAGTTGAGAAAAATCAAATCCTAGAAAACGCTATTATTACCGCGATGATGGAATGTTCTAGTAAAAAAAGGTAAAAAATAGTGATAAAAATTGGTTGACACCTTCTTTCTTTTACTTATAATTGAAAATGTAAATGGTTTCAAAAAAATTTTCGGAGGGTATAACTATGATGGCTACAAAAGAAGAAATTTCAATGACGGGATTTGCAATTGTTGCTTATGCAGGGGATGCAAGAACAGCTTTGATTCAAGCGATGGACAAAGCGAGCGAAGGCAAGATCTCGGAAGCTCGCAAACTAGTCAAGACGGCTGAAGAATCAATCAATCTTGCACATAATGAACAGACAAAGCTCTTGAGCGCTGAGGCAAGCGGAGATGACATGGATGTAACGTTTATCATGTGTCATGGACAAGATACTTTGATGACTACGATGTTGCTCAAGGATCAGATGAAAACGATCATCGATTTGTATGAACGCGTCAACAAGCTTGAAGGAAATCCGCTCGAATAAGAAGATTAAGTTTGAAAGAAGGAAAGAATAATGCACTCATTTGAAGCTAAAATTGAAAAAATGAAACCTGCATTCGAAAAGATTGCGTCCAATCCGTATGTTTCAGCGATTCGTGATGGTTTCATTGCGGCAATGCCGATTATTTTATTCTCAAGTATTTTTACGTTGATTGCTTACGTTCCGAATGCATGGGGATTTTATTGGAGCAAGGCGATTGAAAATGCATTGATGCTCCCGTACAACTATTCAATGGGACTGTTAGCTTTGTTCGTAACAGCGACAACGGCTAAAAATCTGACGGATTATAAGAATCTCAATCTACCAAAAGTAAATCAGATCAATCCGATTTCCGTAATTATGGCGGCTGAAATTTCGTTCTTTATCGTTGCTGTCAAGACTGCTAATGGCGGCGTCGATCTTTCATTCATGGGTACGAAAGGCTTGATTGCTGCTTATGTGGTAGGTTTGATTGTTCCGAACATCTACTATTTCTGCGTGAAGAACAACGTTACGATCAATATGCCTGACCAGGTTCCTCAAAATATTTCCCAGACTTTCAAAGACGTTTTCCCGATGGCGTTTTCAGTTGCGTTATTTTGGGTAATTGAATTAGTTTTGAATGGTCTGTTCAAAGCAAACTTGTCAGAATGTGTCATCAACTTGCTTTCACCGCTCTTTAGCGCAAGCGACAGCTATTTAGGATTATCTCTGATTGCTGGTGCGATGGCCTTCTTCTGGTTCGTTGGAGTGCAAGGGCCTTCAATCGTTGCCCCCGCCGTTGCTGCAATCGAATCAACAAATGTCGATGCCAATCAGGCGCTTCTTCACGCGGGCAAGCATGCATATCACGTTTTGGCCATCAATACGCAAGATTACGTTATGAACATGGGCGGTACTGGGTCCACGTTCGTTTTAGCCTTCATCTTTTTGCTTTTGGCCAAATCAAAGCAAAATAAGGCTGTCGGCAAAGCATCATTCATTCCTGTGACGTTCTCAGTCAACGAACCAATTTTGTTTGGTGCACCGATTATCATGAATCCGGTCTTCTTCCTTCCGTTTGTTTTGACTCCAATCGTCAACATCTGCATGTTCAAATTCTTTGTAACGACGCTTGGGATGAACAGTATGGTTGCCACGATGCCTTGGACGATTCCAGCTCCGATCGGTATCATCGTCGCAACTGGATTTGCTCCTCTTTCGTTCCTTTACGTAGCGTTGGCTTTGATTCTTGACGTCTTGATTTGGCTTCCGTTTTTCCGTGCATACGATGATGGCATTCTTAAAGAAGAACAGGCAAAAGCGGCCGAAGAACTTGCTATGGCAAATTCAGCTTCTGTTCAAGAAGCAACGACATCGGCCTCAGAAACGACAGAAGAAACAACGGTATCAGCAAACGATACGATTACGCAAGATACGAATGTTTTGGTGATTTGTGCCGGCGGCGGTACTAGCGGGATTTTGGCAAAGGCTTTGAATAAGACGGCAGAAGAACGCAATCTTCCTTTGCATGCAGCCGCAAGAGCATACGGACAGCACAACGACATTATCAATGACATGGATCTCGTAATTCTTGCACCGCAGATGGACAGCATGCGCGGCAATTTGCAAAAGATCTGTGATCATAATGACATTAAGCTTTTGACGACGACGGGCAAGCAATATATTGAATTAACGCGCGATGCGGACAAGGCTATCAGATTTGTTGCTGAAAACACGCATTAGTACTGAATTTGGAAGGTGAATCTTATGTACAAGCTACCAGATGATTTTTACTTTGGAGGGGCAACGGCCGCATATCAATGCGAGGGTGCCACGACAGAAGACGGCAAGGGGAACGTGATTTGGGATACGTACTTGAAGAAGCAGGGGCGTTTCAACCCTGACCCGGCCTGCGATTTTTATCACAGATATCCTGAAGATCTCAAATTGTGTCACGAATTTGGAATCAATGCGATTCGCGTTTCGATTTCATGGGCACGCATTTTCCCGGAAGGTTTTGGAAGAGTCGAGCAAAGAGGGGTTGATTATTATCACAAGCTTTTTGCCAAATGCAGAGAAGATGGCGTCGAGCCGTTCGTAACCTTGCATCATTTTGATACTCCTCAATGCATGCAGGATATCGGCGGTTGGCTTTCTGACGAGATGTTGGATCATTTTGTCGAATTTGCCAAGTTCTGCTTTGAAGAATTCGGTTCAGAAGTCAAGTATTGGATCACGATCAACGAACCGACGTCGATGTCATCGCAACAATATATCGGCGGAACGTTCCCGCCAGGAATCAAGTATGATTTCCATAAATGTTTCCAGGCAGAGTACAACATGAACCTTGTTCACGCCAGAATCGTAAAGATGTTTAAAGACGGTGGCTATGATGGCGAAATCGGAATCGTTCATGCCTTGCAGACGGTCTATCCGATAACGGACGCTGAAGAAGACAAGCACGCTGCTTTGCTGCAGGATGCGCTTGACAATTCGTTTTATCTTGACGGAACGCTTTTGGGAAAGTATTCACCTGAAGTTTTGAGCCTCGTCAAAGAAATTATTGAGAAAAACGATCAGGAAATGATCGAAATTAAGCCGGAAGACGAATCGTTGCTGGAAGAAGCGGCCAAAGAAATGGATTTTGTCGGAATGAATTATTATTTCAGCAAATTCATGCGCGGATACGCCGGGAAATCCGAAACCTTCCATAACGGAACGGGTGAAAAAGGTTCATCCGTAAGTCGCTTGCAAGGCGTCGGAGAAGAAGTCCACCGCAAAGATATTCCGTCGACCGATTGGGACTGGCCGATTTATCCGAAGGGCATGTTTGATCAGCTCAGTCGCATCAAGAATCATTACAAGTGGGACAAGGAAGTCTATATCACTGAAAACGGCATGGGATGCAAGGATAAATTCCTTGAAGACAAGCAAACGGTGGAAGATGACGAACGCATCGATTACTTGCAAAAGCACATGGAAGAAGTTGCCAAAGCGATCGAATCCGGTGTCAACGTTAAAGGCTACTTCGTTTGGTCGCTGCAGGACATGTTCTCATGGACGAATGGCTATTCCAAGCGTTACGGACTCTTTTATGTTGACTTTGAAACTCAAAAGAGATATCCAAAAAAGAGCGCATACTGGTATAAGGAAGTCAGTGAAACCAAGAAGGTTTAGGATCATTATCAAAAAACAGCTGCAAGATTTTCCTGCGGCTGTTTTTTTATCTTGATTTTTCATAAGAGGACATACGAGCTGATATTTAAAAATGCTTTTGAAAATACCTGTTTTAATCCTTTTCTTTTGGTGAAAAGCTACTTTCTCTAAAAATCAGGCGCGTTCCGATGACGACTTTTTCAGGAGCATACTCGACCTTGTTTTCAATCAATTCGCGCAAGGCGAGTACGCCGCGAGCCCCCATCTGTTTGGTATGCACTCTGATCGAGCTGAGAGCGGGGAGTGTGAATTTTGCGTTTGCCGAATCGTTGAAACTGATGATGTTGACGTCTTCTGGAACTTTGATGTGATTTTCGCTCAGAGCACGCAAAACACCTACTGCCATCGTGTCGCTGGAAATAAAAAGCGCATTCGGAAAATCTTCCAAGTTTCTGCTTTCAAGCGCTTCAGAGATTAGCTGGTATCCTGATTGCGGAGAAATATTTCCTAAAAAGACGTTTTTGGGAGTATAGAGTTTCTTTGAACGCATGAAGTCGCGGAAAGTCTTGAGACGCTCATCGTAAATTTTTTCATGGTTGTCATTTGTTCGACCGTTGCCTGTAACGATGCCGATTCTTTCCAGACCGTTATCCAAGAAGAAATTCAGCACGCGCTCAACGGGAGTGATCATATCGGTTACGACACATGTTAAGTTGTTTGAAAGGGTATCTTGACCTACAAAAACGGTTGATGAATTTTTTTTGATGATATTGTTGATTTCTCCCTGGCTGTAACGGCCGATAGCGATGACCCCGACTGCATCCTTGATAGGATCAAGCAGATCGTTTTTGAAATAGCGCTCAATCGTGTAGCCGTATTTTTTGGCTGCTTCTTCAACGCCGATTCGAATGGAAAGGTAATATTCATCCTTTAGTTCCTGTTCTTCAGTGTACCATTGAACGATTGCGAGATTTTGTCCGCTTTTCGCCCGGTTCTTCGGGAGCGAGTAATTCATGTCATCCGCGATTCGAAAAATTTTTTGTTTTGTTTTATCTGTAACGGAAAGTGTCGGATCATAGTTCAGTACGCGAGAAACGGTCGAAATCGAACATCCGGCTTTCTTTGCAATTTGACTTAAATTGGCCATGTAATCGCCACCTTTCATAATTTATTGTAACTCATTCAAAGTAAAAAATGGTAAAAAAACAGAAAAATAACTGAGGATATTTTGTATAATTGTTGATATATCAAAAAATTACAGCAGGAAAAACATCCGTCTTAATTATAAAAATTGAATAAATTATGATAAGGGTGTTTTACGAGTTAATCGAGTTAATAAATATGATATATTAGAAGTAAAATGTCGGGAGATGATAAAATGCTCAAAAAAGAAAGATTGATTGCAATTCAAAAGACAGTTGACGAAAAAGGCATCGTTAATGTCAACGAGCTGATTGAAGCTCTTGACGTTTCTGATATGACAATCAGAAGAGATCTTGACGAATTGGCAAAAGCCGGAAAGATTCACCGGATACATGGCGGTGCGCAACGAGTTGAAAATATCGAGGACGTTGAACTTACTCGTAATGAAAAAACAATCGTCAACTCGGAATTGAAAGAACAAGTTGCAAAAAAAGCAGCCGATCTGATTGTCCCGGGCGATACATTGTATCTGGGACCGGGAACAACGATTGAACCGCTTATTAAATATGTTGAACATCCCGAACAAATTCGCGTTGTTACAAATAGTTTGCCTGTCTTTGAAGCATGGAAGCAGACTGATGCGGAAATCGTATTGATCGGAGGAAATTTCCGTAAGAAATCCGGTGCTTTCATCGGAGGACTTGCTGAGCAGATGTTAAGAGAACTTAAATTCACCAAGGCTTTCGTCAGTGCCAACGGAATCAATGACGAAAGCGTCATGACGGCAAATGCCGAGGAAGGTCAAACTCAGGCCGTTGCTCTCAACAATGCGCAGGAAAAAATTATGATGATTGATGAAACTAAATTCAATCGTAATGATTTTTATCGCTATTACAGCCTGTATAACGTTGATTGCATTATCACGTCAGACGGGTTGTCGGACAGCACCCTCAAGCACTATTCTTCTTATGTTGATATCAAGAAATAAAAAGACAGCCCCACGTTGGCTGCCTTTTTTGTATTAAAATACTTTTACGTCAAATCCTGCTTTAAATTCATCGCTTTGTTTCAAAACATTTGTGTAGTATTTGTGTTTGAAATCTTGATCGGAATCTACGGTATCCGCAACGCTCCACCAAGGCTCGATGCATACGAATTGACCCTTTGCCGGATAAGACGACCAGATTCCCAGGGCCTTTGAATCGTTGCTTGAAACGGCAACGCCATGGCCGTGTTTTTTGCTTTTGAGGATGAATGTTTCTTTTTCTTGTTTCAGGTCATAAATCAAGGCATCGTCTTTGAAAGTTGCATGCGTTATTTCAAGCGGAGAGCATTTTTCCTGATAGGCGTTTTTAGGGTCGATCAGGCTGTTTTTCAACGGGATGCGCAAAAGCGTCGTTCTTGGTTCGGTTTCGATCACGTAATCTTCGAATCTGTCACCTGCTTCAAGCAGCGTGGAAAATGCAGGGTGTGCTCCGAGACCGAAGTACATCGTTTCAGTGCCGGTGTTCTTGACTGAATAGTTCGTTTTCAAAACGTTTTCGACCAATTCATAGGTGATTTGCAGGCAAAAATCATAAGGATAGTTTGTTTTTGTCTGTTCGTCTGAGCATAATTCAAGCGTGACCGAGTTTGGCGTTTGATTGACAACGCTGAATTTTGAGTCGCGCGCAAACCCATGCTGAGTCATGTGAAATTCTTTTCCTTCAACGAAGTACGTATCGTCTTTTAATTTTCCTTCAATCGGGAATAGCACTGGAGCATGGCGCTTCCAATACTTGGCATCCCCGTTCCACAAATATTCGCGAGAACCGTTCTTTTCAACAAGAGAGGTGAGTTCTGCACCATGTTCGCTGATCAATGCGCGTAATTGTTCATTTTCAATTAAAACTGTCATTTTTTCAACCTTCTATCTGTTCAATTTCAATCAAATCACCAGTAACGCCGATTTCTGCACCGGCTTCGATTTTATCTTTCCGGCAAGCGTGAACGAGCTGGAACTTGTTTTTCTTAACGATTCGCTTGTTTTTAGCACTGAATTTTTCAGGGAGAGGCTGATTTGAACCCTCCGGCAAAATGACGATGACTTTGAAGCCTGAAGCATGAACTTTGATCGGGCTGTAGTGAAGTGTATCGCTGTACATTTCAAATACGGTGCCGGCAGGAACGAAGAACAGCTTTGCATCTTCTTTTGGGTCGATCGAGCCTTTTTCTTCCAAAATTGCTCGATGAGCCAAAACCATCACGACGTCCGTCAAGGCAACGTTGACTTCGCTTCCCTGATGATATTCGACTGCCGTGAAGTCGCGGGTCTGTCCGGTGCATTCGCCGGCTTCAAGCGGCATTCCGGCATAAACCTCGTTTGAAACTTGCTGAATTAAAGCAAGTTTTTCCAAAGCGGGGTTTGAAGGCACGTAAAAGTTCTTTTCGGAATCAATCTTGACGTTTTTATTGCAAAACGCCTCAAGTTCAGTGAGATCAAATTCGTTCCAAAGCGTTCCGTACTGCTTAAAAGACGGATCATCGATTCTTTTAATGTCATATGCGCTGTTTTTGGCACAGATTTCTTGATAAGCATCCATAAAAAATTCCTCCTAATTGATTTTTTCGATTACGATTTGTGAATAGTAGTTTTCAAACAAGCTGGCATCGATGCATCCCGTTTTGGCATTGAGCGTATTTAAGATGCCGGTCGTCATTGCCGTTTTTAAAACATCTTCAACGTCTGCTTTCCTATTCAAAGCATAAGCGAGGCCTGCGACCGTCGAATCGCCTGAACCAACGGGATTGACAGCATTGATCTTGGGAATCTTGGCATAAAAGAGGTCCATGCCGGCTTTGGCCATGGCACCGTCCTTGCCGAGCGAGACGACGACCCATGGAATTGAAGAAAGCAGAGGGTTTTCTAACAATATTTTTTTCAATTGATCCAAATCGTCGATCTTTTGGCCTGCAATCTGGGCGATTTCGTCTTGATTCGGCTTGATCAGATAAGGTCGGTGGAGACTCGTGAGACTTTTAAGCAAAGGCTCTCCGGAAGAGTCCAACAAGGTTTGGACACCGTGTCTGTCCGCAAGTTCGATCAGCTGCGAATAAAAATCAGTCGGCAAACCTTTTGGCAGACTGCCTGAAATAGTCATGAGATCGATTTGGTCAAGATATTTTTCAAGGTGATCAAGGAAATCGTCTGCTTCCGTTGCCGTGATTTCCGGGCCGCTTTCAAGAATTTCCGTTTGTTTTCCGTCGTCGTGCAAAATGGCGATGCAGTTTCTGGTTTCGCCAGAAATCTGCATGAACCAGTTTTCGATGTTGTCTCCGCTCAGTTTTTTTGCGATGAAGTTTCCAAGATCTCCGCCTAAAAATCCGGATCCGGCAACCTTTTGACCAAGCTGCGCAATTACGCGAGCGACGTTCAATCCTTTGCCGCCGGCGGTTTTTCGAGTGGCCGAAACGCGATTTACCGTGTCTAATTCCAGGTGGTTCAAAGGATAGCTGATATCGACAGAAGGATTCAGAGTGAGGGTCAGAATTGGTTTTGGCATTCAAGAACACATCCTTTTGGTTTGTTTTTGTTTGTACGAACATAAATTAACATTTTTGAGCAAAATAGTCAATAGGAGCGAAAGGAAACTAAAAAATGGCCAAATATAGGAAAAAAGAGATATAATCAAGTCCCTATAAACCAGAGGTAAAAAAATTTTTAAAAATAAATTGTTTATTTTTGTTGACTAATGAACGAGATAGCGCTATCATAAAGCTGTTCAAAAGAAAAACAAACAGGAAGTGATAATGTTGAGTGTTGAAGAACTACAGTCGCTTTTTGATGAAAATGCAATTTTCATCAGCAAAAGTACTCAAAAAGAAGACGTTATCAAAGAAATTTCAGACAAACTGTTGAAGATGGGATTTGTCAAAGAAAAGTTTTTAGAAAACGTTTTAGCACGTGAAAAAGACTATCCGACGGGAATAGATCTCAGCGTGGTGGATCCGGAATTGCCTAATATCGCAATCCCGCATACCGAAGCAGAGTTTGTGAATGTTCGAAAGGTCATCCCGGTACATTTGGACAATGAGATAGAGTTCAATAATATGATTGATCCGGATCAAAAAATGAAAGTCAGGTTTTTGTTTATGATTTTGAATGATGATCCTGAGGGACAATCAAACATTTTGGCTCAAATAATGAATTTTGTTACGACCACGCCACCTAACGACTTAAAAACGTTCTTTAAGAGTACTGATACTGGCGCTATCTATAATTTTTTAAGCAAAAAATTCAATTAACATTCAGGAGGAATGAATTATGATTAAGATTTTAGCTGCTTGCGGTGCAGGCGTTAACTCAAGCCACCAAATCAAGGATGCTTTGGAACAGGAAATGTCCAATCGCGGATATGACGTTCAATGTGATGCAGTGATGGTTAAGGATATCAATGAAGACTTGCTTTCAAAGTATGATATTTTCACACCTATTGCCAAAACTGATCTTGGATTTGACCCTAAGATTCCCGTAATCGATGCCGGCCCGATCCTTTACCGTATGCCGATGATGGCACAACCTGTTTATGACAAGGTTGAAAAAGCAATTAAAGAAATCAAGGCAAACAATCCTGGTAAATAAATTTATTTATTTAAAAAAGCAGGGATCGTCGAGATGCCCTGACAGCAATTATATTTATGCATGCATTTAGCATGGGAGGTTATGCACTATGTCTATGATTATTCATTTTGCCAACATGATCTTTAAGCCTATCATCAATTTGGGGGCTGCCCCGATGATGATGATCGTGTTGACGCTCATCGCACTTTGTTTCAAAGTCAAATTCAGCAAAGCGCTCGAAGGCGGCATTAAGCTTGCAATCGCTTTGACCGCTATTGGTTCCGTAATCGGCGTTTTGACGACGCAATTCCAAGATGCTCTTAACGCATTCGTTAAATCAACAGGTATCAACCTGTCGGTTACCGACGTTGGATGGGCCCCTTTGGCAACGATTACTTGGGGTTCTCCGTACACGCTGTATTTTTTGTTGGTAATGGTTGTCGTAAATATTATCATGCTTGTGCTCAATAAAACAAATACGCTTGATGTTGATATTTTTGATATTTGGCACTTGGCATTTGTCGGATTGTTCTGCATCTTCTGCGGCGCAAATCTGTTTGTTGCAACATTACTTGTTATCTTTATTGGGGTTTTGAAGATCATCAACTCCGATCTCATGCATCCGACGTTTGCAGATCTTCTTGGCACCACGGCAGAAGAAAATCCGATGACGACGACGCACATGAACTACATGATGAACCCGGTTATCATGGTGTTCAACAAGATTTTTGACGTATTGTTCCCATGGGTTGACAAGTATGACTTTGACGCTGCTACTCTTAACAAGAAAATCGGTTTCTGGGGCAGCAAGTTCGCTATCGGTATTTATTTAGGTGTATTTATCGGATTGCTTTCGCACCAGACGCCAAAAGCAATCTTCACATTGGCATTTACTGCCGCATTCTGCCTTGAGTTGTTCTCTCTTATCGGTTCTTGGTTCATCGCTGCCGTTGAACCTCTTTCACAAGGAATTACGAATTTTGCAAACGGCAAACTTAAAGGTCGTCGTTTGAATGTCGGATTGGATTGGCCATTTATTGCCGGCCGTGCTGAAGTATGGGCAGCCGCAAACGTTTTGGCACCAATCATGCTTCTTGAAGCATTGGTTCTTCCTGGCAACAAGATTCTTCCTTTGGGCGGCATCATCGCCATGGGCGTAACTCCTGCTTTGCTCGTCGTAACTAGAGGCAAGATCATTCGCATGATTATCATCGGTGCAGTAGAATTGCCGCTCTTCCTTTGGGCAGGGACATTGACCGCACCGTTCGTCACAAAGACGGCTAAAGCAGTCGGAGCATTCCCGACAGGCGTTGCCAAGTCTACTTTGATTTCTCACTCAACGATGGAAGGTCCTATTGAAAAGATGCTTGCTTACTTAGTCGGCAATGCTTCACAAGGCGAAATCAAATTTATCCTCTACGCAGCATTGGCCCTTGTCGTTTATCTGCTGATTTTCATCTGGTACGCATTCCAAATGAAGAAGCGCAACAAGGAATATGCTGAAAAAGCAAAGGAAAACGCATAAAATAAAACAAAACAGAACAGTTTAGTTTGCCGCACATTCGTAATTGTCGACGAATGTGCGTTTTTTGAAAATAAAAACAAAAAATAAACAAAAATATTCAAGAATAATGTTGACTTTTGTTTATTAAGGTGTTAATTTAGAATATGTAAGGAACATAAACAAACATAGGCAAAAGGAAAGGAGTGAGTCCCATGCTTAAAAAGGAACGTTTGATGAGCATTCTGAAACTTGTTGATCAAAACGAAATCGTTACGGTCAATGATCTGGTTGAAACATTGAACGTTTCTGATATGACGATCAGAAGAGATCTTGACGAACTGTCCAAATCCGGAAAACTGATTCGAATTCATGGAGGAGCGCAAAGCATTTCTGACGGCGGAAAAGAAGAGCTGTCACGTAATGAAAAGCGCGAACTGCATTTGAAAGAAAAAGAGGAAGTGGCCAAAAAGGCAGCATCAATGATTGAATCTGGCGAAACCATTTACCTGGGGCCTGGGACGACCAATGAACTGATTGCGAAATATGTTGATGATGTTTCTTCATTGAGAATCGTTACAAACAGCCTTCCCGTATTTGAGGGATGGAACGTAAAAGATGGTGTCGAGGTCATTTTGATCGGAGGAACCTACCGTGAACGTTCAGGTGCTTTTATTGGTGGCTTGACGAATTCGGCGATTGACCGACTGAAGTTCACGAAAGCATTTGTGGGCATCAACGGAATTCATGATGAACGAATGATGACTGCCAATACCGAAGAAGGTCAAGCTCAGCTTGCCGCATTGAACAATGCCGGATTGAAATTTGCGGTCTGCGATTATCACAAATTGAATCGTGATGATTTCTACTGTTTCTATAACCTGTACAATCTCGATGCTTTGATTACGAACAAACAGGCAAGCAGCGGTTCGCTCAGACACTATCAGGAATATACGAAAATTATTCTTGCTGAAGACAGCTATGGATAGATAAAGGAGAGATACTTATGAAAATTGCAGTTGCTGCTGATAAGGCAGGCTTTGATTTAAAAGAAACGATTAAGACTTATCTTACGAACAAAGGATATGAAGTGCTTGATCTGACTGAAACTCCGGCAGAAGATTTTGTTGATTCGTCAGTCGCAGTTGCTCATGCCGTTTTGGATGGTACGGCACAACGCGGGATCATGTTTGACGAATACGGCATTGGTTCAGCAATGGCAAGCAACAAGGTTCATGGCATGGTAACGGCAAACGTTACCGAGGAAAATACGGCGCATATGACGACTCAGCACAACGGAGCAAAAGCAATCGCGATCGGTGCCGGAATCGTCGGCCCTCGATTGGCTGAAGCGTTGGTTGATTCGTATCTTAGCGTTGAATATGCCGGCGGACGTCATCAGATTCGCCTCGATATGCTTGAAAAACTCTATTGATCAGGAGGCAGCGACATGATTATTGCTTTAGGAAACGACCATATTGTAACAGATGTAAAAATGCAGATTTCAGATTTCTTGAAAGCTCAAGGACACAAGGTGATTGATGTCGGAACTTACGACAACACGAGAACGCACTATCCGATTTACGGTTTGAAGGTTGCCGATCTCGTTCGCGACGGGAAAGCTGATTTGGGCGTCGTGCTCTGCGGCACCGGCGTTGGAATTTCAACAGCGTGCGACAAAAACGTCGGCGTTCGGGCTGCGCTTGTTGGTGATGTCGTAACAGCAAAGTATGCGCGCGAACAATTGAATGCAAACGTTATCAGTTTTGGCGGTGCCGTTGTCGGCGAACACCTTGCTGAAGACATCGTCAAAGCATTCCTTGATGCTGAATATAATCCGACTCCACAAAACGAAGCACTCATCAAAAAGATCGATGCTGTTGAAGAAGACAATGAAGAACAACACGACAATCCTCATTTCTTCGATCATGAGCTGAAACTTTGGGATGAAGGATACTATCACGATTAAAATACTGGATTTGAAAGGAAAAGAAAAATGTCAAATAAAATCGAAGCTTTAAAACGTTTATCAAATAAAGACGGCGTGATTGCAGCCTTGGCAATCGATCAACGCGGTTCGCTCAAGAAGATGCTCGCAAGCGCAGCCAACAAGCCTGCAAACGAAGAAGACATCGTTGAGTTCAAAAAGGTGATTTCACATGAACTTACGCCTTATGCTTCAGCAATTTTGCTTGATCCGGAATACGGTCTTCCTGCTGCAAAGGTTCGCGATGAAAATGCCGGCCTGCTCGTAGCATATGAAAAGACCGGTTACGATACGACTGAACCAGGCAGAATGCCAGACCTTTTGGCTGAATGGTCAGCCAAGCGCTTGAAGGAAAACGGTGCCGATGCCGTAAAATTCATGCTTTACTACGATGTTGACGAAGACGATTCAATCAACTCTCGCAAGCAGGCATTCGTTGAACGCATCGGGGATGAATGCGTTGCAGAAGACATGCCGTTCTTCCTTGAACTCATGTCTTACGATGCAAACATCGATGACAACAAGAGTCGTGAATATGCCAAGGTCAAGGCACACAAGGTCAATGACATGATCAAGGAATTTGCCAAGCCGCGCTACAACGTTGACGTTTTGAAGGTTGAAGTTCCGATCATCATGGACTTTGTTGAAGGATACGGCGATGGCGAACCGGTTTATACGAGAGAAGAAGCAAAGAAGCTGTTCAAAGAACAAGATGAAGCAACGAACGGCGTGCCATACATCTATTTGAGTGCTGGAGTTCCTGCCAAGGTCTTCCAAGATACGCTGGTTCTTGCGCATGAAGCAGGCTCAACGTTCAACGGCGTTCTTTGCGGCCGCGCAACATGGCGTCACAGTATCGAACCATTTGCTCAGGAAGGCGAAGAAAAGGCAATCGAATGGTGCGATACGGTCGGGAAACAAAATATTGAAAGTTTGAATGAAGTTTTGAAAGAAACGGCAACTTCATGGGAAAATAAAGTTTCTGAACGCGTCTGATACGTTGATTTAAGAAGAAACCGTTAAAAAAACCCGGATGATTTGCAAACAGCTGCAAATCATCCGGGTTTTTGCATAAAAGGGACGGTGATTTGTAAGCCGGTCTGAAAATCAGATTCCGCGCGCCCGAATGAAGCACCATGCCCTCGAGCAGCCTCAATCTCTGCATTTTCGCAAAAAAGCTGCCAGACGATCGCGCAAAAGTCGCAGATTTTGGATTTGACATTAGAACCAGAACGATAGACTCAAGAAATAATATCTGAAAAAGTTCATTTTCTACTTGACGAACATAGCATATTTGTTGGAAAATTCAAGATAAAGAGTTATCTTAAATTGCAGATAATTAAGAATACAGTAAAGAAATTGGGGTAATTATGAGGAAAGTGGTTAAATTCGGCGGAAGCTCTCTTGCCGATTCAAAGCAGTTTGAAAAGGTCGGTAACATCATCAGTGCCGACGAATCAAGATTATACGTTGTTCCAAGCGCTCCAGGCAAACGCTTCTCAAAGGATACGAAAGTCACGGACATGCTGATCAAAGCTTATGAAATTACGGTTGAAGGCGGCGACTTGGGCGAACAGCTGAAAAAAATCAAAGCACGATATGATGAAATTATTGACGGACTTGGCCTTGAGCTGACGCTTGACGATGAGTTTGCGACAATTAAGGAGAATCTTGAAAAAGACCCTTACCTTGACTATGCTTCTTCTCGCGGAGAGTATCTGAACGGAAAGGTCCTTGCAAATTATCTCGGTTTTGAGTTCATCGACCCTTATGAAACGATTTTTTTCAACGAAGAGGGGCAGCTGAATGATTACAAGACCAACAAGGTTTTGAAAAAGCGCCTTGAAGAGGCTGAACATGCGGTGATTCCCGGTTTTTACGGACAAGGAAAGGATGGCCGCGTCAAGACGTTTTCGCGCGGCGGATCTGACGTGACGGGGTCGATCGTGGCGGCGGCTGCCGGGGTCGACGTTTATGAAAACTGGACCGACGTTTCAGGATTTCTTGTTGCGGATCCGCGGATCGTGGAAAATCCAGAGACGATCAGCACGATCACGTATCGTGAGCTGCGCGAGCTTTCATACATGGGGGCATCCGTTTTGCATGAAGAAGCAATCTTCCCGGTTCGCTCAAAGGGGATTCCGATCAATATCAGAAATACGAATCGTCCTCAAGATGAGGGAACATGGATCGTTGAAAGCACGGCCAAAAAACCTGCCTATACGATTACCGGAGTTGCCGGCAAAAAAGGCTTTTGTTCGATTACGATTACGCAGGCCTTGATGAATTCTCAAATTGGCTTTGGACGCAGCGTGCTGCAAGCATTTGAAGAAAGCAATATTTCGTTTGAACATATGCCTTCCGGAATCGATACTCTTTCAGTCGTCGTGCATGAAGACGAATTCCTGCTTAAAGAACAAGAAGTCGTGGCCCGTCTTCACAGAATGACCGAACCGGATTCAATCGAAATCGAATCGGATCTGGCGTTGATTGCGGTCGTCGGTCGCGGAATGAAGTCTCAAAGCGGGACTGCGGCAAGACTTTTTGCCGCACTGGCCAACGCAAACGTCAACATTCGCATGATTGACCAGGGATCTTCAGAATTGAACATTATCGTCGGCGTTGCCAATAACGATTTTGAAGCCGCAATCAGGGCAATCTACGAAAATTTTGTGGCACGTGTGTAAAAGCTGTCAGGCGAACGGAACGCTGACGATACGTGAATGGTGTAAAATATGGATAATCTCATTAAACAATTAGAAGCATTTGTTCCTTATAACGAACAGGAAGAACGCGATTTGTCCGTGATGCTTGACTTGGCCAAGAGCGGGGCGGACGTTTTGACAAGAAAGAACAAAACGGCTCATTTTTCCGCTTCGGCATGGATCGTATCACCGGATCGAAAAAGTACCTTGATGTGCTTTCACAACATTTACAACTCCTGGTCGTGGATGGGCGGACATGCCGATGGCGATGCTGATTTGAAGCACGTCGTCGTAAAGGAAATCGGCGAAGAATGCGGTCTTTCCCCGGACAAGCTGCATTTTTTGGACGATGGAATTTTCTCCGTCGAGATTTTGACGGTCAACGGGCATGAAAAACGCGGAGAATACGTGCCTTCCCATCTGCATCTGAACGTGACGTATCTTTTGGAAACGGACCCTGCATTTGACTTGCAAAGCAAGCCGGACGAAAACAAGGCGGTTTCCTGGATCAGGATTGCAGATCTCTCAGAGCGCGTTTCCGAACAATGGATGAATGAACGAATTTATTCAAAACTCGTTAAGAAAATTGCCGCAGCGGATTAGTTGAAAGAGGCTTTGAAAAAGTCCCGTTTCTTGCTTGAATTAAATGAAATGCCGAATGAAGGTGGTCAGGTTGCGACTGCTTTTGTCCGGCATTTTTAAATGCAGTGCTGCTCAAACAATTCAGCCCAAATTTCATCCGGGTTTACGGTTATGCCCGTATAATGGTGTAAATTGATAAAAAAAGAGAGCCAAGTGCTCATC